>JAEEGL016040109.1_pt1 | contig 12841 bp, 15 predicted proteins | sample 9134231 | NCBI WGS metagenome assembly JAEEGL01 (sample SAMN16246548, study PRJNA631951) | gut metagenome | biome: gut microbiome; feature: rumen; material: fiber-attached | host: Bos | place: Iran: Karaj | collected 2018-10
CATACATACATACATACATACATACATACATACATACATACATACATACATACATACAATCCTTAAACACCAAAAAAAGAGTCAACGCACCTGCGGCACGTTGCAGACTCCGACCCCAGGGTCGGGCTGCGGCGTGCCGCAGGTGCGTTGTGCGGTGGCGTGAAGACAGCGTGACAATTAATGACACAGTAACACATTAACATATTAACATAATTAAAAGTAACCAAGCGTATGAAGAAAATGAGACGAACGTATGTTCAACCGACCTCGGAGGTGGTTGAACTGCATGTGACGAACCAACTGCTGGCCGGCAGCGTCCAAGCCGAAGTAAGTGACTACGGCAATGGTGGTGAAGAAGAATGGTAAAAGTAAGGAGGAACGGACAATGAAAAAGATGATGACAAACATGAAGACTTTGGTGGCCCTGCTGATGGCGGGCGCTGCCGTTACGTCGTGTTCGAGCGACAACGAGATGGACAGCCTGAAGGCTCCGGCTGTCAAGACGTACACCATGACGGTGCAGGCCACGAAGGGCGGCGACGCCACGACCCGTGCGCTGGCTGACGGAGGCGACGGGAAGCTGACGGCCACGTGGGCCACTACGGAGAACGTCTATGTGAAGAAGGGCGACACATGGGCCACGGGTTCGCTGACGCCTCAGACCGCCGGTGCCAGCACGACGCTGAAGGGCACGCTGTCGGGCGTGACGTTTGCGGCCGATGACGTGCTGACGCTTCAGTTCCCGAAGTCGGGCGACATTACTTACGCCGGACAGAAGGGTACGCTGGCCGACATTGCAGCGAACTTCGACTGGGCAACGGCCACAATCGATGTTGCCTCTGTTGAAGGCGGTAACATCACGCCTAAGGCTGATGCCTCATTTGCTCACCAGCAGGCCGTGGTGAAGTTCACGCTGGTGGACAAGGCTAACACTTCGACGATGCTGAGCCCCACCGCGCTGACCATTAACGACGGCACGAGCGACATCGTGACGCTGACCAGCATACCCGCCGAGACTTATACCACCAACGGCGCGGGCGTGCTGTATGTCGCCTTGCCTGCCGTAAGCAGCAAGCCCATCACGCTGACGGCCACCGTGGGCACTGATACCTATACCTGTACGACATCCTCAGCCAAGAGTTTCGACAACGGAAAGTTCTATCGCATCACAGCCCAGATGACGAAGCAGGCCGCTGTTCCCACGGGTGCCCTCAGTGGTCAGTTCACCGTCGGCATGAATGGAAGCACTCCCATCAAGGTTTATTTCTCGAAGGGTAATCTGCAGTATAAAAAGAGCACCAATACATGGAGCTTTATGGACCATCAGTACAGCACAGTCGAGACTCTTAATCAAAATGTAGGCGACAATTATGCCGATCAGGATGTCGTGAGTCTCTTCGGCTGGGGGACCAGCGGCAAAACAATCTCTAATTACGGCTCTGACTACCAGCCATACGCTACCAGTAGAACATTCACAGCCTACGGCCCCACCGACGGCACATCCGGTCTCACCGGCACCTATGCTGATGGTGACTGGGGAGTCAACGCCATCAGCAACGGCGGCAACACCGCTAATAGCGGCTGGCGCACGCTGACCTCTGCCGAGTGGACATATCTGTTCAACACGCGCACGGTCAACGGCGGCACAGGCAGCGGCAAGAGCTACACTTTGGGCCAGAATGTGAACGGTAAGTTTGGCGTTGTCCTCTATCCTGATGACTATACTGGCGAACTTTATACTACTGTCAAAAGTGCCAATTGGTCTGCTTTCGAGTCTGCGGGCTGTGTTTTCCTGCCGGCTGCCGGCGACCGGAATGGCACTTCGGTGGTCAATGTCGGTTCGGAATGCTACTACTGGTCGAGTACGGCCAATGGCACGGACATCGCGTACCGCGTGCGCTTCGCTGCGGGCGTTGTGAGTCCCGCGGACTGCGGCTATCGGCTCTTGGGGTTGTCGGTGCGCCTGGTGTACGACGTTGAGTAGAATTTAATATCTAACCCCTCTCGCCCCGCACTGCGGCGGAAAGACTGCGGTGCGGGGCGTTTGAAATGGCCGCCGATGTCGGGCGGACTTTCAACGGGGGCGGGAAACTCATAGCCGTGGGGACAGATTTGAAGTGAACCCCAAAGTTTGGACAGTTAAACAATCGAAGCAGTAAGCATCTTCCTGTATTGTACGGGCGACATGCCATTAAGCCTCAGCTTTATTCTCTCGTTATTATAATATTCAATGTATTCTACCAGGTCTTTGATGAAGGTGTCTGCTGATGTATACTTTCCAGAATACAGCAGCTCTGACTTCATGAGACCAAAGAAATTCTCCATCATGGCGTTATCCAGACAATTTCCCTTGCGCGACATGCTTTGGATAATGCCATGTTTCTTTAGACTATTCTGATAGGCTACGTGCTGGTAGTGCCATCCTTGGTCAGAGTGCAATACGACGCCCTCAGGTAGCTTTATACGCCTGTACATCTGGTTGAGCATACCGAGTACCATTTCCATGTTTGGCTTCTTTGTGATTGAATATGCAAGAATCTCACCATCGCACATGTCAAGTATAGGTGATAGGTAAATCTTGCGTCCGCCTATCTAAAAAGACTGGCCGCGCCATGCGCTGACGCCGTATCACCGTATCACCGTAACATGAACATTTAGAGAAAATGACAAACGACGGAGTTTATGAGTTCACGTATTAGAGAATTGGACTCTACAGAACATATTATGTGAATTAAGGGACAGCCCGTATTCGTGTTTTATATGTACTTTTGCACCCGAATATAGAATAAGGGTTTGTTGATGGTGTAATCCCAGCCTTAACGAATTAATATAAACGGGATAGAGTATTAGTTAATAGTATGAAAAAAATTCTTGGCCTTTTGGCTGTTGGTGCTGTGTTTGTTTTTTCAAGTTGTACGAGTGTTGCTCCTGTTGCAGCAACTTCTAACCCCGTTGGTTCAAAGTGTGGTGTTGCCACAGAAACAAAGATCCTGGGAATCTATCCTCTTGAAGGTGATCATGGTATTAACAAGGCTGCAAAGGCAGGTGGTATAAAGAAAATATCGCATGTTGATGTTGAGACTAATAGCATTCTTGGTGTCCTTTATGTCAAGAAAACCACTAAGGTTTACGGAGAATAACCGTTCTATTGAATTTCATCGATTGGAGTGTATCTGTGTGAACGGGTACACTTCTTAGTGTTATATAAGATATGACAATTAAAAGATTGTTTTTGGTGAGTGTATGCGTACTGTTTTCTATTCTGTCGAGTGCGCAGGGTAGGTATTCAACTCGTTTACTAGAAAATGGTACGATGCTTTTCTTCAATCCGTGTAAACTCGTTGCCATGCAAAAGGAAACGTCTCTAGTTTATGACATGACTTATTTGACGGATAGTGACTCTGTGACTGTAAACATGACCTATACATCACAGGATTTACACGTTTTGGAGGTGAGAATCGTATCAGGAACAGCAGCTTACCAGACAGCCAACTATAGTATTTTTTATCGCGAGAAGGAAAAGAAAGGGATAGCAACCCGCATCCATATCAGTTGTCCTAAGAACATTTACGAGGACTTATTTCTATCAGACACTCCCATGCGTATTGAGATTGTGTCCAAAGAGGGGGGCGTCAGAAGTTTCACCTATAAAAAATCAAAATGGGTGAAAGAACGGGAAAATATCCTTGAGGCCATTGCGTTGTTGAAATAGCGTTTTGTTGCATGCCACTTTTCCTATAGTCGCTTCTCTATTTGCCAGAATGGTGAAGATAGGGATATATAAAAAACTGCACATAGTCAATCCTTTATGTGACTATGTGCAGAACTTTTTTTTATAGAAGACTATTTTGCGTCCTTGATTATTCTTTGTTTAATATATCTGCAAAGACACCGTTAGCCACGCTTATCGCATCGCTTTCCAGTCCGCGGGCACGATAACCTGTGGTAAGGTCACGATATCCCTTCTTCTTGTAATAGTCCCAATTGGCAAACTTGGTGCTTTCCAGGTCGAACTGGATCTTGCGGTCCGAACCGTTATAGATATAACCATAGAAACTGTTGCTGTTCAATTGATAGTCAACGATATATGTAGGATTCCACTTGTCGTCGTCATAGATAATGGTGATGTCACCATCTACGATAAACCACTTAAAGGTACAGAAAGCATAGTTATCCTGAGGCGATGAGGTCATGTAATCCAGTTCATAGCCTCTTCCGCTGGTGTAGTACGCATCTTTCGACTCAAAGCCCATCACGGTAGAGTATTCTGAACCATTAATACCCCAACGATTCTGGTAGTATTCAGTAATCTTGCCCTGCCAGTCGTGGTTGCGCAAGGTTGAGGCGATATAGCCATCCTCATCTTTGGAGCAGCCGGTGAATACTGCCATGACAGTCATGGCAACGAACATGATTCTTGTGTAATTGAACACTGTTTTCATAAAGTTTTAATTGTTAATTGTGAATGATTATTTGTGATGATTATTCTCTTCTTATATTATATGGGTATGACAACTTCCAGGGCGAATCCTCCAGTTTGAATTTCTTGGCGCCCTCCTGCGTCTTGGGTGTGCGCACCAGAGGAATGTCGGAGAGATCCATCAGGTAAAGATAGCCCTGGAACAACGATTTTATACCTTCTCTTACCGAACAGCGTGCAGAAATGTATTCTTTAGTCATAGGTTCATCGCCACGGATGGCCTCCACCTCTTTGTTATAAGCTATCAGCTTGACGATAGCTGCTTTATATTCAGCCAAGAGCGATGCTGGCGATTTCTGCATCCAGCGCTGCAAAAGCTTACGGTTGTATTCGGCTACAATCTCTGCCTCGCGCTTACGGCCCTCCACAAACCAGTTAGGCGTCTTCTTGGGGTTTTCAGCGGCCACACGTGCACGCAATTCGTCCTCTATGACCTGCACACGCTTACACTCGTCAGAACCAAACCACTCTTTAATTATCTGCTTTACCAGTGGCGAATAGATGTTGTAGTAGAAACGAGGCGCACCACCTTGCTTCTCGAGCAACCAGCATGATCTGTCATAATCAGGGGTCTCGTTATAATGTACAATGTCTGTATTTTGTTTGTAAAACTTTGCAGTTGCAGCCTTCAGCTTATCCAACACCTTATTATATTGTTGCCACTTCTTGTCTACAAAGAGGGTGTCGAAAGGCTGTCCTTTGCGTGCCTTCTTGGCATTATCCATCATGATTTTATTAAATCTGTCACTTTCTGTTTTTAATTCAGGTTCTGGCTCATAGTTACCAACGGCTTCAACGCGTGCCTTTAATTCGCCTGCTGAGTATTCTGTCATCTTCTCACGCGTATCAACTTGCGATGGATCGGGCAGCACAGGCAGATTCTGATAGGCCTCCTCAAAAGTCTTATAAGTGTACTTTTCTACCATCTTTTTATAATTCTCTTTGCTTATCTTCCAGTCTGTTAGCAAGGCATTACCTTCTCTGGCTGTATAGTCCCAAAACATGTGTCCACCCAGATTCTGTGCATAGTTACGGTCTTCTGGCTCCACGTATAGTATCTTTGCTGTCGACTTTGTGGTCGTTTTAGTACTTGTCTTCTGACTCTTACTCTTAGCTTTTGCCTGTGTCTTGGCTTTGGTCTTGTTTTGTGCCTGCATAGAGGCTGTTCCAGTTAGCAGCATTGCTGCAAGAGATAGGTAAAATAATTGTTTCATTATATATAAATAGAATACTTATTTAATTTTGGCTGCAAAGGTACATAATGTTTTGGAAATAAAAATACCGATGATACCTGTCGAACAGATATTATTACCTATAGAACATAGTTTTTTCATTTTTTATGTCTACTTTTGCAGCCGAAAAAGAGGAGAACAGAACATTATGGGTATTTTTGAGTTCAAACCAAGAAAGGGAGCAGGCACTCTTCGCATGGGTGATAGCGACGAGTTGGTGCTGGTGGATCGCTTTGGCGGTATGCCTGCTGGCAGAATAAAACCGATGGATCATGGTATCATTATTATCTGCACGGCAGGAGCTGCCCAGTTCGAGTATGACGGTCAGACCATTCAGCTGAATAAAAATGACCTCTTTCTCTACATGGTGCGTTCGGTTGTGGAGAAGTTTATGTCTACTCCCGACTTCAATTGTCGCCAAGTATGGTTCTCTCGTGGCGAAATGTGGAACATGAACATGTTCACTAAAAGCAGTCTTTCCGATGTACTGCTATTGAAGCACAATCCCAAGGCTTCACTATCCGATGCCGACGTTGCGCTGTTCGATTCTTACTACTATCAGCTTAGCCATCACATGCGCAACAGCTCTTTGGAGCTCTATCCCGACATTGTGCGCTCTATTGTCAGCACCTTCCTCTTAGAGGTGCTCTCTGTGCTGCGTAGGGTAGAGCAGCGAACTAAGGGTGATAATGCTTTTGGCGATACTGGTCTGCATGGCAAGAAACTAGCCGACCGCTTTATGCAGTTGGTAGAACAAAGTGATGGTCGCATCCGTCGTGTCGATGAGTATGCCAAGATGCTGAACGTCACCCCTAAATATCTCTCCAAGCTATTGATGGAAACCATGAATAAGCGTCCCAGCGAGATGATTCATTTCTTCACCCTCCGTGCTATCGAGAACCGCCTTCGCTTCACTGATATGACTATGCAGCAAATTGCAGACGATTTACAATTTCCAAATGCCTCTTTCTTTGGCAAGTATTTCAAAGAACACTCAGACATGACCCCCATGGAGTATCGCATGAAGTATCAGAAAAATCAAGAAGAGAAATGATACTACGTGAACTTATCAATTCTGTCAATTCCGAGAAGTATAGCGACAATCAGTTATACCAGAAACTCTGTAAAATAAAGCCCGAATATGGCTCCAACAGGCACATCCAAGTCAAGATGGTTGATGGAGACATCGCCATTACAAACCTTCATGTTGGCTCCTTGGGCGACATCGTGGCATGTACCATTGATGTTGACCCGGACTTGAACATCTCGAAGATTCAGCTGATGGATGCCATTCTGAAAGAGCTATCATCAGACGGCTTCTCTGAATCTGAAGCCTTTGATTTCTGGATCAACTTTGACAATCTGCAGAGGGCTAAGATTATCCGTTAAAACCTGGGATGTGACGTCGCCTCATCCAAACTCCATAAGGCTTTCTCCTGCAACCATACAACGAGGAACAAATTCTCTTCTAAGTAGGGAGCACTTTTGCACCCGTCAAACGGCTCACCCCCGTGCTAAAGTGAAAAGGGGTGGGCCTCCAGGAAGTGCAGCTCAGCCTCCAGCATCTCCAGTTTCGGCATGTGGCAGCCAGCCTTACGGGCAATCTCCAAGGGACGGGTATAGAGATAGTATATCTCCATACGACGGTGGAAGTCGTAGTCCAGTCGCTGATGGGCGTTGACATCAGCCAGATGAAACGAACCGTCGCATGAGTCTACCTGCAGGCCGTGCTGTTTCACATATTCATAGTCGCTGCGCAGCAGGAAATGCACTTCCTGTCCTGCATGAGCCAGTTTTGCTCCATAATATCCGCCGATGGCACCAGTGCCGATGATTCCGTATCTCATAATAATCTTTTATTTTCAATATGCTTATATCTCGTCTGATTGATGGTGCAAAGATACAAAGAAACGAATAATGCTCGCTTGTTTACTTTGACAAGGCGTCAAAGAGGCGGTCGAGGGCACGGTTGGCGTCCTTTTCCTCGTCGAGCAAGTTTACGAACTTAGAACCGATGATGGCACCTGCGGCATTGTCCTGAGCCGACTGCAGGGTCTGCTTGTTGCTGATTCCGAACCCAATCATGCGGGGATTGCGCAAGTTCATGGCGTTGATCTTGCGGAAATATGCCTGTTTTTGGTCGTCAAAAGACTGCTGGGCACCTGTTGTAGCAGCAGAAGAAACCATATAGATGAAGCCTTCGGTGTGCTCATCGATAAAGCGGATGCGCTCCTCTGAGGTTTCAGGGGTGATAAGCATGATGATGCGCAGGTCGTATTTGTCGGCTACGGGTTTGATATCGTCGAGATAGTCTTTGAAGGGCAGGTCAGGGATGATGACGCCACTCACGCCAGACTCGACACACGACTGGCAAAAAGCTTCAATACCGTATTGCATGATGGGATTCAAATAGCCCATAAGTATCAGTGGGATAGATACTTCGTCTTTAATGCTCTTGAGTTGGTTGAATAGCGTCTGCAGGCTCATTCCGTTCTTCAGAGCCTTTGTGGCAGCATCCTGAATTACGGGGCCATCGGCCATCGGGTCACTGAAAGGGATGCCCACTTCAATCATGTCGATGCCCCTTTTTTGCATCGTAGTGATCACTTCTGTAGTACTGTCGAGGGTTGGTGTGCCAGCGCAGAAATAGAGAGAGAGGAGTTTTTTGTCGCCTCTTTCGTTGAAAAGTCGTGTGATTTTATTCATAATTGTGTCAGAAATTGCTTTAAAAGTTCTACATTTTTCATTCCAGGCTCCGTTTCGAAGCGAGAATTGAGGTCTATTCCCATCATTTTGGGGTGTTTGAAATGGCGTATGCGGGCTGCATCGTCAGGGCCTATGCCGCCGCTGAGCATAAAGGGCTTCTTCCCATCATAGTTGTCGAGCACAGACCAGTCAAATTGTTGTCCGCTACCGCCCACGCACTTACATTTCGTGTCAAAGACGAAGGCATCGACGCAGTCCTCGTACTGCTTGTAGGTGGCTACAGAGTCGCGATCCACGATGCTGATAGCTTTCCAGATTTGGATGCCTGGACGCAGATCGGGATCTATAGTGCTGCGCAGATTGCGGATGAGTGTTGGCTCTTCGTGACCGTGCAACTGGATGACGTCCAACTGGAAGTTTACTGCCCGCGTAATGATGTTCTGTGGCATCTCGTCCACGAAGACACCGACTCTTTTTGGTGACGTGTGACGTGTGACGTGTGACGGGAGGTCAGAGCTCTGATCAGAGAGGCTGCTCCTGTCGGGGATGATGCCGGCGTGGGTGGGAATCATTGTGACGTGACGAGGCGATTTCTCCCAGAAAATCATGCCAATATAATCAACACCTAACTCGCTGACCAGACGGATATTTTCTCCGTCGCGCATGCCGCATACCTTGATAAGCATTTTTTTCGACATTATGTTATTTCGTTGTCACGTTGTGAATAAATTCCTTGAGGGCGGCACCTGGATCGGCAGTCTTCATGAATGTCTCTCCAATGAGGAAGCCGCGAAAACCAGCTTCGCGCAACTCCTTGACTGTTTGTGGATTAGAGATACCGCTCTCGCTCACTTTTACAGCCTCACGAGGCAGTTTCTCGGCTAAGCGATAGGAGGTTTCAACATCCGTCACAAACGAGCCCAGGTGGCGATTATTGATGCCGCAGAGGTCGGGCTCCAGTTCGGCATATTCCAGTTCACGCTCGTCGTGCATCTCCAGCAGCACTTCCAATCCCAGTTCGTGAGCCTTCAGCATGAGCGCACGCAGTTTTTCTTTCGTGAGACAAGCGGCGATGAGCAGTACGGCCGATGCGCCGCAGAGCAGGGCTTCATAGAGCTGCATCTCATCGATGACGAAATTCTTGTAGAGCACGGGAATGGTGACGCCAGCCTGTCGTGCCTCCATGATAAAACGATCGTGACCACCAAAATATTTCTTGTCGGTGAGGATAGAGAGCGCTGCTGCACCATTCTGCTGATACGATAGGGGTATCTCGCAGGCTTTGCCCTCCTCCTTGATCCAGCCTTTCGAGGGCGAGCGGCGCTTGAACTCGGCGATGATGCCAGTGGGCGAGGCCAGAAGGGCTTCTCGAATAGAGACCTTCTTCTGGCGCATACGCTCCAACTCCTCGTGCTTGTGGGCAACGATTTCTTGTAGGATATCTTTCATGATTTTTTTCGTTATATCGTTATAACGGTATATCGTTATTACGAGTTGAGTTCCACGAACTTCTTGAAGGTGCGCAGGGCGGCGCCGCTGTCGATACTCTCGCGTGCAATGGCGATGCACTCCTCGATGCTCTTCTGACCCTTCTCCAATACCTGAATACCAAAGGCGGCATTGGCCAGCACGATATTCTTCTGAGCGGGCAGAGCGCGATTCTCGAGTACGCTGTCGAAGATGGCTGCGGCCTCTTCCTCGGAAGCACCGCCAACAAGCTCCTCGGGCTTGGCAATCTCGAAGCCGAGGTCCTGAGGCTTGAAGATGCGCTCGTACTGCTTGGTGGTGACCTTGAAGTCGCCAGTGAGCGAGATTTCGTCGTAACCATCGATAGAGTTCACGATACCGTAGTCGATGCCAATCTTTTGGTAAACCTGCTGATAGAGGCGCATCTGGTCGAGGTTAGCCACACCAAGCAACTGGCACTGAGGCTGAGAGGGGTTAACCAGCGGACCCAGCAGATTGAAGATGGTGGGGAACTGCAATGCCTTGCGGATAGGACCCACGAACTTCATGGCCTTGGCAAAGAGTTGGGCGTGCAGATAGACGATGCCAGCCTCGTTGAGCGAGCGGTTCAGTTTGTCGATATCATCAGTGAACTTGATGCCGTGATGCTGGATTACGTTTGAAGCACCTGATACAGAGGTAGCTGCGTAGTTTCCGTGCTTGGCAACCTTATAGCCGGCACCCGCAATCACGAAACATGAGGTGGTAGAAATATTAAACGTGTTCTTGCGGTCGCCACCGGTACCCACCACGTCAATGTAGCGGTCGGCATCGAGGATGGCAGGCACGCCCGTCTCCAGAATACCATCACGGAAGCCAAGCAGTTCGTCAACGGTAACGCCACGCATCTGCAGGGCTGTGAGCAGCGCTGTGATCTGCTCCGTAGGATACTCACTCTGAGTGATACCAATCAGAATATTCTTCATTTCTTCACGAGACAGTTCCTCGTGGTTCAGCATCCTATTCAGGATGTCTTTCATTGTCTGTGCCATATCTTTTTTAATGTTCAATGTTCAATGTTTAATCAAAGATACATCCAGTTTTGCAACATCTTCTTGCCGTCGGGGGTGAGCACGCTCTCGGGGTGGAACTGGATGCCACGCACGTTAAGTGTCTTATGTTTCAAGGCCATAATCTGTCCCTCGTCGCTCTCGGCGGTGATTTCCAGACAGTCGGGCAGATTCTCCTTAGATACCACCCATGAGTGGTAGCGACCAATGGTAAACTCTTTCGAGATACCCGAGAAAAGCGCATCGTCGCTGGTGAGATGACAGGGAGTTGCCACACCGTGGAACACATCGCTAAGGTTCTCGAGTTTGGCACCAAAAGCCTCGCCGATGGCCTGATGACCAAGGCACACACCAAGGATAGGCTTTTTGCCGGCATAGGTCTTGATAACATCGAGCAGCAAACCTGCTTCTGAGGGAATGCCTGGACCAGGCGAGAGGATAATCTTACTGAACTCCTCCAGTTGTGACAGTTCGAACTGGTCGTTACGATATACCGTAACCTCTGCGCCCAGCTCTTTGACCAAATGACTCAAATTATATGTAAACGAGTCGTAATTATCTATAATAACAATCTTCATAACCTTACATTTTTTCTGCCATTAATATAGCGCGACGCAAGGCGCCCAGTTTATTGTTCACTTCTTGCAATTCGTATTCCTCGTCGCTCTTAGCCACGATACCGCCGCCAGCCTGGAACCAGAGTTCGCCGTTGCGACTGACGAAGGTGCGGATGGTGATGGCCTGATTCAACGAGCCATCGAGCCCGATGTAGCCGATGCAACCGCCGTAGGCACCACGGTTGTGTGGCTCGTATTCAGAGATGAGCTGCATGGCGCGCACCTTGGGGGCACCAGAGAGTGTACCGGCAGGGAAGGTGTCGATGAATGCCTTGATAGGATCGGCATCCTTGTCGAGCTCGCCAGAGACGCGCGATACGAGGTGGATGACGTGTGAGTAATACTGCAGATCCTTGTAGAAATCAACCTTCACGCCGTGACAGTTACGCGACAAGTCATTACGAGCCAGGTCCACCAGCATCACGTGTTCGGCATTCTCCTTGGGGTCGTTGCGCAGATATTCAGCTCCGCGGCGATCGGCCTCAGCATCGCCAGTACGCTTGGTGGTTCCGGCAATCGGATCTATATACGCCTTCTTTCCTTCGATACGACAGTGCGTTTCTGGTGATGAACCGAAGATGCGGAAGCCGCCGAAGTCGAAATAGAAGAGGTAAGGCGAGGGGTTGATAGAGCGCAGGGCACGATAGAGCTTGAAATCATCGCCCTCGTACTTCTGGATGAAGCGGCGTGAGAGTACAATCTGGAACACGTCGCCACGCAGACAGTGTTGGATGCCCTTGCGGATATTAGCCTTATGTTCCTCATCAGTAAGAGGTGAGGTTGTCTCACCCACAGGATGGAAGTCGTAAGCCTTGGCGTTGGCTTTATTCATGGCCTTCATCACGTCGTCGAGTGCTTTCTCACCATCCAGCGAAACGATTGTGAGCGTGTTATTAAAGTGGTCGAACACAATTACCACCTTATAAAGAATATAGAGCAGGTCAGGGGCATCGTTTTTAGCCTGCGTCTCGTCCTTCACGTTGATATTCTCGAAATAACGTACGGCATTGAACGAGGTATAGCCGAAGAGTCCACAGGTGTCTGCATGCTCGCCAGTGACCTTGATATGGTCAATCAATGCATGGATGGCATCGGCAGAACCATAGTTGTTGCTAATTTCGTGCTGCTCATTGCTTCCATCAGGAAAGATGATGTTGGCAAGGCCGTGACCGATGGCCACACTCGCCATAGGGTTGATACCGATAAACGAGCGCGAGTTATTTGAGTCGTGATAATCCGAACTCTCCATCAGGGCACTCTGTGGATAGAGGTCGCGAAGGCGCATATATA
>JAEEGL010456675.1_pt1 | contig 12840 bp, 13 predicted proteins | sample 9134231 | NCBI WGS metagenome assembly JAEEGL01 (sample SAMN16246548, study PRJNA631951) | gut metagenome | biome: gut microbiome; feature: rumen; material: fiber-attached | host: Bos | place: Iran: Karaj | collected 2018-10
CTATTCAAAAAGTAACAGCATCATTTTTAGTAGGCGAAACAGAATATGCAAAGTATACCTATAAAACAGGTGACTTTATTATTGCGCCAGACAATCCAGAAAGAGATGGTTCTCAATTTAAATATTGGACACTAAACGATGAAATCGTTAGATTCCCAATTAATACTGCAACAACAGATATTACAAACTTTGAGTTTAGAGCAGTATTTGATAACATCTTCACAGTTTCATTTGAATTAAACGGAGAGACAATATTATCTGAAGAACATCTAAATGGTGATGCTATTTATAAGGCACCAGAAGCTTCTGAAGATAGAGCAACATTTATCTATTGGGTAGATCAAGATGGTAACCCATTTAAATCAGGAACTGTTATCCATTCAAATAGAATATATACAGCATTATTTGAAGAAGATTATTATAAAATAACCTACGTAGTAGGTTCATCAAATAGTATTTATCATACTATCTATACAACATCAGCTGCTATCAACTTAAAATATGAAGGCGAAGGAAACTTCTATGGTTGGTATAAGGATAAGAAGTATACAACAGCTTTTGATTTCTCAAAACCAGTAACAACAGACGTTATTGTTTATGGTAAGTTGTATACAACAAAATACGAATTGACAACTGCATATTTAGGTTCAAAAGCACCTATCGATAATTCAGGAATCTATTCAACATACGGATTCAATTCATCAGATGCTCCAAACACAATTAACGTTTCAAATTCAGTTGGAAACATTGATGCAACATACAAGTTCACATGTAATGGAAAAGATACAAAGATTACATATAGCTTGATTAAAGGTGAAATCGAATGTTCATATGGTGCAGTTTCTAAGATTAAGTTAACAGTTCCAAAATACAATTATACTGATGTAAACTTCGATTCTTATACAGTTACAGATATTAAAAACGGCTTAGGCAATGCATACTACAATGATAAATTAGAGAAATTAGCTCTTTACGTTGCATCTTGTGCTGTTTCTTATGCAAATGACGCATATCAATCAGCAATAAGCGGTGGTGTAGTAACAAATGGAGAAGCAAAGCCAGATAAGAACTATACAGTTAATGTTACAAATTCTGGATCAACAATCAATGTATCTACATCAGCAACATATTATTCAGTTAAAGTTATAAATGAAGACGATCAATGCGTATATTATTCAACAAATGCTTCACAAATGAGCGTTTCTAACTTAGAGAGCGGTAATTATAGAGTAGTTGTAATATTTGCTAATAAGTATCCTTCATACATTTTGAGACAATATTATACAGAACTAGTTACAATTAAGTAGTTCTTTCCCAACCTATATTATTTAATATTTAAATATTGTAAATCTTTTATATGTTTGTTATACTATTTCTAACAAATATTAAGGAGAAAATTTATGCTTGATAGTATAGAAGTATTAGAAGTTTTTGATACTCTTGATGAAAAAATCAATAAAAGTACAGATGCTTTATTAAGAGAATTTAATGAAATGAAAGCAGGTCGTGCTAATCCACATATTTTAGATAAGATAATGGTAGATTACTATGGAACACCAACTCCAATTAAGCAAGTTGGTAACGTAACAGTTCCAGAAGCTAGAATCCTTATGATTTCAGTTTGGGATCAAAGCGCCCTAAAGAATGTTGAAAAGGCAATCTTAGCTGCAAACATCGGTATTACTCCAACAAACGATGGTAAGAATATCAGATTAGTATTCCCAGAATTAACAGCTGAAAGAAGAAAGGAACTTGCAAAGCAAGTTAAGGCTGCATCTGAAAATATCAAGGTTCAAATGAGAAATGCAAGACGTGATGCAAACGATGCATTAAAGAAATTAAACAAGGATAAATTAATTTCTGAAGATGAACAAGCAACACTTGAAAAGGATGTAGATAAGAATTTGTCACAAGCTATCGATAAAGTCGATAAGATGACAAAAGATAAAGAAGACGAAATAATGAGCGTATAAGCTTATAAAAAGACTATAAAACAAGCTGGGCGAAAGTTCGGCTTGTTTCGGCTATTTAAGTATGAGTGAAATTAAGATACCAAAGCATATAGCATTTATAATGGATGGAAATGGTAGATGGGCTAAAAAAAGAGCTCTACCAAGAAAGCTTGGACACAAAGCTGGCGTTGATTCTCTAAAGAAAGTCGTAAAGGCTTGCGATGAATTCGGCGTACAAATGTGTACATTCTATGCTTTTTCTACAGAAAATTGGAAAAGACCTCAAGATGAAATTGATGCTTTATTCAAATTGGTAGAAGATTTCGCTGAAAAACAATTAAACGAATACGCTGATTCAAATTATAGATTGATGTTCATGGGAGATTTATCATTATTACCAAAATCTACTCAAGATGCATTAATCTCTCTAAAAAACAAAACTCTAAACAATACTGGCATGATAGTAAACATTGCAATTAACTATGGCGGAAGACAAGAAATAGTTAATGCAATAAATTATATTTTACAATCTGGGATTTCTAAAGTTGACGAGCAAATGGTTTCTGACTGTATATACACAAGTGGGCTTCCTGATCCTGATGTAATTGTAAGAACATCTGGCGAAGAGAGAATTTCAAATTTCATGTTATGGCAATTAGCATACAGTGAATTTATATTCTTAGATACTCTATGGCCAGATATGGATAAGAAAGAAATAGAATACGTAATTAACGAATATTCAAAAAGAAATCGTAGATTTGGAGATTTAAGATAGATGTTAAAAAGAATTTTAACTGCATTGGTTATGGTAGTTGTTGTATTTGGCTTCATTTTGGGGCTAAGACAAGTTCATCCAGCCATTTTAGCAGGATTTGTTGGCGTACTTTCATTGGCAGCCACATATGAGATGTGTACGGCTTTAAAGAAAGCAGAATATAAGACAATGCTAATTGTGGATATGGCTTGCGCATTAATTACATGCGTTTGTGCATATTTTTTCTCATACATGGGAGTTGCATTATCTTTAACAATATTTGTTTTGATAGCTTTAGCTATTTTCACATTTGATCACAAATATGAACTAAAAGATGTTCTTGCAAGCATCTTTATTATGTTCTATCCAATATTGCCACTAGCTTTGCTAGTAATTATGAATAATCACGCATTAGGACTATATGCAATCCTATTGACATTATTTATTCCAATTCTTACAGATACAATGGCATATTTCACAGGTTACCTAATTGGTGGACCAAAGCTATGTCCAGAAATAAGCCCTAAAAAGACTATTGCTGGAGCCGTTGGTGGTGTGATTGGTGGAATACTTGGTGCGTTATTAGTGTTCTTGCTATTTGACGTATTAAACGCTTTTGCATCATTTAAGTATGTAGAAGAATTCGCTCTAACAGATGCTTATTGGAAATCTGCATTAATTTATATCGCTTTAGGTATAGTTGCAGCACCTATTTGTGAAATTGGTGATTTAATTGCATCTTGGATTAAGAGAAAAGCTGGAATTAAGGACTATGGTTCAATATTCCCAGGACACGGTGGATTCATGGATAGATTGGATAGTGTTATCGTAAACATTCCTATCGTTTTGATATTCATCGAAATTATTACAAGGGTTTAAGATGAAAAAGAGAATAGTAATATTAGGTTCAACAGGATCTATTGGTACACAAACATTAGATGTTATAAGACAATACAAAGATGAATTTGAGGTCGTTGGTCTTGCTTGTAACTCAAATATTTTATTACTTCAAAAACAAATTCAAGAATTCAAACCAAAATATGTAGCAATCTCTGATGAAAAGGCAGCAGAAAGAATGCCAAAGGGAGATTACACCATCTTTGATGGTGAAATGGCTACTATCAGTATTTGTACTGTAGATTGCGATTTAATTTTAAACGCATTAGTTGGTATTGAAGGATTATCTCCAACAATCACAGCTATTAAATTCAAAATAGATATAGCACTTGCAAATAAAGAAACTTTAGTTACTGGCGGAGACATCGTAATGGATCTTGCTAAGAAGAATGGTGTAAAGATTCTTCCAGTAGATAGTGAACATTCTGCAATTTGGCAATGTTTAGATTTTGATGTAGAAAAGAATATATCTAAAATCTTATTAACAGCATCTGGTGGTGCATTTAGAGGAAAGACAAAAGACGAAATAAAGAAGCTAAAAGCTAAAGATGCTCTAAAACATCCAACTTGGAATATGGGTGCAAAAGTTACTATAGATAGTGCAACACTTATGAATAAGGGACTTGAAGTTATTGAGGCTATGCATTTATTCAATATGGCTCCAAAGGACATTGAAATTGTTGTTCATAAGGAAAGTATCATACATAGTATGATTCAATATGCTGACGGCTCTATAATTGGCCAAATGTCATATCCAGATATGAAGCTACCTATTCAAGTAGCGCTTCAATATCCAAAAAGAGGAGATTATACATTCTCACCTCTATCTTTCAAAGATTTAGTTCTTCATTTTGAAGAAGTTGATTTGGATACATTCCCATGTTTAAGACTAGCTTTGCTAGCAGCAGAAAAGCGTGGATTCTATCCAACTATTATGAATGCTGCAAATGAAGAGTTAGTTAAGATGTATCTTCAAGATAAGATTGGATTCTATGATATTTCAAATATGATAGAAAAAGCATTTAATAAATTTGATTGTAAGGATACCTTGTCGTTATTTAATATTGAAAAAATTGATTACGATGTTAGGGAGTTTGTGAAAAAGAACATATGATGTTTTTAGCTGCAATTACATTTGTAGAAGTTTTAAAGTGGATTGGCTATGTTATTGTCGCTCTACTTTTATTAATGGTAATGATAATGATCCACGAAACAGGTCATTATGTTGCAGGTAAATTGTTTCATTTCACAATTTTAGAGTATTCAATAGGCTTTGGTCCTAAGATTTTCCAAAAAGTAAATGCAGAAACAGGGGAGAAGTTCTCTTTAAGATGTATCCCACTTGGTGGATATTGTCAATTTGAAGGAGAAGAAGCAGAAGAACCATCTGAAGGTGCTTTTACTTCTAAACCACCTTGGCAAAGAATAATCGTTCTTTTAGCTGGTGGCGTAATGAATTTAGTTTCTGCGATATTGTTTATAACAATATTCTTTGTTGCTTTTGGCGATTTTCTACCAAAAGTTTATTGCACATATGATTATGTAGATTCAGCTTATGAGCAACAACTACAAGCTGATGACGTTATTTATACAATTGATGGAAAGTACGCATATTCGCTACTTGAACAAACTAAGATGAAATCCTTATACAAAGATAAGGAAGACGTAACTGTTCGTGTATTAAGAGATGGGGAATTCAAAGATCTACAAATTCATTTAGCAGATTACCATGGATATTATGTAGATCAAGATGGTAATTCTACAGAAATGTCAGGCCACGGCCTTGGAATTACTGTAGCTTTCCAACAAACGAAGTTGCCATTCTTCAAAGCGCTTGGACATTCATTTGAATTTACGGGTGATGTAATAGCGCTAATATTTAAGACTTTCGTCAACGTATTCAAGGGAACAGCTAAGGTTTCCGAGAATTTGGGAGGAACTGTCACGGCTATATCTGTTTTGTCTCAATTGGCTCAAAATGGATTTATGGCAGTATTGTTTGGATTATGCGTATTGTCTGCATCATTAGGGGTTATGAATTTATTACCATTCCCAGCACTTGATGGATGTAGAATTGTTTTCTGTATTGTAGAATGGATAAGAGGAAAGCCTATCAATCGTAAGATTGAAGCAATTATAAACTTAGCTGGACTTGCCGTATTAGTACTTATGGCAGTAACTTTAGATTTATTACATTTCTTGGGGTGATAAGATGAGTGAGAAAATTGTAAAAGTTGGAAATTTAGAAATAGGTGGAAAAGATATTATCATTCAGTCAATGACAAATACAAAAACGACTGATATTGATGGTTCTATTGCTCAAATCCTTGAACTTGAAAAAGCAGGATGCGAATTAATTAGACTATCTATTCCAGACAAAGAAAGTGCATTTGCTCTAAAGGAAATTGTTAAAAATGTTCATATTCCAGTTGTAGCAGATATCCATTTTTCATCTAATCTAGCTTTGCTAGCAGCAGATAATGGTGCATCAAAAATTAGAATTAACCCAGGAAACATTGGATCTTTAGATAAGGTTAAATACCTTGCTGATTATTTAAAAGAAAGAAATATTCCAATTAGAATCGGTGTAAATGGTGGTTCTTTAGATAAGAAGTTTAAACATTTAAATCAAGTTGATGGAATGGTTGAAAGTGCGCTTGAGCATGTACATTTGCTTGAAGATTGCAATTTCGATAACATTGTTATTTCTTGTAAGTCATCAAATGTTAAGAATATGATTGGTGCTTATAGAAAATTACATGAAAAGGTACCATATCCATTACATATTGGTGTTACAGAAGCTGGAACATATACTCAAGGATTAATAAAGAATTCCGTAGGAATTGGAGCATTATTGCTTGATGGTATAGGAGATACAATCCGTGTATCATTAACGGATGATCCAATTAAAGAAGTTTATGCAGCACAAGATATCCTAAAGGCTATCAATATGTACAATAAACCATACTGTGAAATTATTTCATGTCCTACATGTGCAAGAACAGAAATCAAAGTAAAAGATTATGCTGAAGCAATGCAAGATTACTGTAGAGATATTAAGAAAAATGTCAAAATCGCGGTAATGGGATGTATTGTAAATGGTATTGGAGAGTCTGAAGGGGCTGATTTTGGTATCGCTGGCGGAAAAGAGAAGTAAGTATTGTTTAAAAATGGAAAACAAATTGATATAGTAAATAATGATAAAATTTTGGAAAGACTAAAGGAGCTTGTAGACAACTTTAATGAATAGCAACACGTTCTTACAAAAATTCAATGCTGCTACCGATAATAAATATTCTTATTTACGTTTGGGAAATATTGTTACGGAAGATAATAAAGAGAAAAATATTGTTAATTTGACATTAACATATATTGTTCCTTACGAAATCTATAACGATGAAGAGAAATTTAATATAAATGTTAGAGCAGATATTGAAAATACAACATTGTCTTTTATTCCAGATAATGTTCATTGTAAGATTAAGTTCTCAAAAATCCTTTTATCTGAGCAAGTTGTTTTCAAATATGTAAACGACTACATCAGAGAGAATTATTTAAAGCTTTTCAATGGTAAATATATTCCAAATGAAATTTCAGTTACAATTGCCAATAATGTGGTAAATATTGTGATTCCTATTGATAATGTCTTGAAATACTTCTGTGAGAACAAGGGATTCAAGGAAGAATTAACAGATTATTTAGATCAAAAATACAATGCTAAAAATATTATCAAATTTAAAGTTGTAGATATTCCTCAAGACGAAGAATTCGCCTTAAATAACACAATTAGAATCGTTGACGATGGAATTGTTGAGGTAACAGGAAAATTGCCTGTAGTGGGCAGTCCTTTCCCAGATCCTCCTATATATATCAATAAATATACAAGAGCTGTTCAAGGCGCAACTATTTGCGGCGTTGTTTTAAGTATAGAAAAGAAGGTTTCTAAAGCTGGAAGAACATTCTATGTTTTGAATGTTAAAGACCCAACTGATTCAACAATGAAGTGTTTACACTTCGTTAGAAGAAAAACAGTAAAGAAGTGCAAGCTTGATGAGATAAAGCCTGGCGATGATTTAATTTTGAATGGTCAATTAGAAGAAGATTCTATGACAAAGAAGTTAATGATGTTCGCAGATAATATTATGATTTGCCGTATTGATGTAGAGAAAACTAAAGAAAAGATTCGTTTTATGAAGAAACAAATCAAGAAAACTGAAGTTCCAGCACCAGTACCTTATGAAGATGAGGATGCAAACAAGGTTTACACATTATTTGATGAAAGACCATATGTTTGTCCACTTTTAAGAGAAAAAGAATTTACTGTATTAGACTTAGAAACAACAGACTTAATCCGAGATGGTGTAATGCCAAGAATTGCAGAAATTGCTGCTGTTAGAATGAAGAATGGTGAGATTGTTTCTACATTCTCAACTTTAGTTGATCCTGAAATTCCTATGCCACTTGCAGCACAAAGCGTAAATCATATTACTGATGCTATGCTTGAAGAAGCTCCTTTAATTCGTGATGTAATTGGACCATTTATAAAATATATCCAAGGTTCTATTTTGGTTGGTCAAAATATTATCGGATTTGATGGCAAAATCTTAAAACACTATGCAGAAGAGTTCGGTTATAAGTTTGATTTTGAAATGATGGATACAATGATTATGGCAAAGAATTCAGATTTGAATCTTCCAAGATATAATTTGGATTCACTTTGCAAACGTTTTGACATTGTAAATGAAGAAGCTCATAGAGCTTTAGCTGATACTATTGCAACCGAAAAGGTATTTGTGGCACTAGCAAATTATTTAAATCTATAATTACTCCAACATCTTTTTAGTATCTGTGCCTTTAACTAAGAATTCCCAAAGTAGAGAATCATCTGGAACTACGTCTTCTGTTAAATATCCACAGTATTGTAGCTTTTCATATAATTCCTTACCATAGGCATTATCTGATTTCTTTAAAATTCCTTCTAGATATGTATGATATAAAAGTGGCTCATATAAGTGAGTAGTGTCTAGTAAATAATTTGCAGATACTCTATATGGCTTAATATATTTATCTTCGCCTTCGCAAACATGGTTCCACATTCTTAGAGTTTCTTCAATACCTTGTCCTCTAGATTGAGCATCACGGATTAATCTTCTCATAAATCTCAATAATTTAGCAGGGATAATTGTTTGTCCTTCTACTTGGAAGTTTGAATATACACAAATATAAACTCTATAGAATAGTGAATCATTTAATCTTAAAAGATTAGGGTTTAGCGCATGAGTACCTTCAATTACGATAACATCTTGATCTGTAACTTCTACGTGTCTTATTTGTTTTGATCTAGAACCAGTCAAGAAATCAAAGATTGGTAGGTCAGTTTCATATGATGTAATTAAATCTTGAATACAAGAATTGAATTTATCTAAATCTAAAATATCAAAGTTTTCAAAATCGTATGAACCATCTGCAAGTTTTGGTGTTTTATCTCTATCAATATAGAAATCATCAAGAGAAATAGAAACGCATCCTTTTCCTTGGTCATTTAGATGTTTTTCAATCATTTTTGAAGTAGTGGTTTTACCAGATGAAGAAGGGCCTGCAATAAGAACGAATCTTTTGCTACCATAAATGATGTTATTAGCAATAACTTCTATTTCATCTTTGTACTTTTTAGCAGAGAATCCAATTAAATTTTGTAAATCGAATTTTGCCATCTCGTTAATCTTTCTTAAATCTAATTGTGTTTTTGTAACGCCTGTAATGTTCTCCATGTTTTCCTCACCAAAACAAGTATACCATAGCTTTACTAAATTTTAACTAAATCTTTTGACAAACTATATATAGTTTATTGCCAAATATTATATAAATTTTGTGTAAAAATAGAGAAAATTTTTCCAACCTTAAGGTTATGTTAAATTGGATTTTTTATATTTATTTTGCAATTATCTAAATATTGCGCTAAAATATTATACGTTAATAATAAATTTTTGGAGGAAAAATTTTATGGCAAAGTGTAAGGTTTGCGGTAACGAACTAGTTAAGAAGAAGACAAAATCTGGTGAAGTAGTTTTATACTGCACAGACTGTAAGAAGATCTACAAACTAAAAGCAAAGGCTGACGAAGCTGAAAAGAAAGTAAACGAAGAGGAAGAAGAAGAGGAAGAAGAGGAAGCTCCAAAGAAAGTTGTAGCTGCTAAGAAACTTCCAGAAAAACCAGCTCCAGCTGAAGACGATGATGATGAAGAAGAAGAGGAAGCTCCAAAGGCTGCTCCAATTCCAGTAATCGCTAAAGAAGCTCCAAAGGCTGCTCCTGCTGCTGCTCCTGTAGCTGCCGCACCTGCTGTTGATCCAGCTCAATTAGCTGCTATTGCTGAATCATTAAGCGGAATCGATGCTTCACTAAAGGGCTTATTAAAGATCTTTAGCAACATCTACAAGGCTTAATTTTATAAGTAAAATAAAGTTGGTCATCGCAAGGTGACCAATTTTTTTGCGATTTTTGCTTTACAAATATAATATATTCGCGTAATATAATAGTGATTTAAGATATGACTTGAAGGCGACTTGAAAAAGTCGCTTTTCTTATGCAAAGGAGGAATATGTCTAAATTAATCGATGATGTAACAAATGTAGTTAAGCCTATCATTGAAGAAAATGGTATGGAACTTGTTGACGTAGAATTCAAGAAATTATACGGTCAAGACACACTAATTGTTTACGTAGACAAGGAAGGCGGAATGGATTTAATCGCTTGCGAAAAGATTCACAATGCTATCTCTGATCCACTAGATCAATTAGATCCAACTCAAGGTAGAGCATATAACCTTAATGTTTCTTCTCCAGGTTTAGATAGACCTTTCAAGACAGAAAAGGATTTCTTAAAGCACATTAATGAGGATGTAGAAATTTCTCTATATTCTCCAATAGATAAACTAAAGAAGTTCGAAGCAAAGCTTTTGGCTTACAATGGTGATTCTATTGATGTTGAAGTAAAAAATAAAAAAATTAATATAGAAGCCAAGAATATAGCATTAATCCATGTTGCTATAAAATTTTAGGAGGACAAAATGGCAAAGAAAGAAAGTTCAAGTGCTGTTTCTAGCACAAAGAAAGAAATCGTAAGCAAAGAATTCTTCCAAGCTCTTGAGGATTTCGAAGCTCAAACAAAGATCTCTAAAGAACAATTTATAGAGTATCTTTCAGCTGGTATTTCTGCAGCTTACAAGAAAGAATGTGGTGAAGCTAAGAATATTATTATTCATCTTAACCCAGAAAAGTGCTCAATTAGAGTAAGAGCATACAAGAACATCGTTGCAACAGAAGAAGAAGTTGAAGATCCAGATAAGCAAATCGCTTTAGAAGATGCTTTAGCTCTAGATTCAAAGGCAACTGTTGGTGGTGTACTTGCTGAAGATTTGAAGTTAAAGGACTTCACAAGAATTGCAGCTCAAACAGCTAAGCAAGTTATTACACAAAGAATTAATGACGCTACAAAGAACATCATCTTAGATGAAATCTCTAAGAAGGAAGGCGAAATCGTATCTGCACAAATCAGAAGAATTGAAGGCGATACAATCTACGTTGAAATTTCTGGTATCCAAACAGAAGGTGTTATGTTAAAGAGCGATCAAGTACAAACAGAAGACTACAAAGTAGGTGATACTTTGAAGGTATACGTAAGAAAGATTTCTGTAGATTCTAAGGGAAATAGCAAAGTTTTAGTATCTAGAACAAACAATGGTTTCATTAGAAGACTATTTGAAATGGAAATTCCTGAAATCAAGGCTGGCCTTGTAAAGGTTGTTAAAATCGTTAGAGAACCAGGTTACAGAACAAAGGTTGCTATCGTTGCTAATGATCCAACAATCGATGCAGTTGGTGCATGTATTGGTCAAAAGGGTACAAGAATCACAAATATCGTAAACGAAATCAATGGTGAAAATATCGATATCGTACAATACTGCGAAGATGCTAGAGAATTTATCGCTCGTGCTTTATCTCCAGCTAAGGTTGTTGCTATCGCTCTAGATGAAACATTGAAGACAGCTAAGGCTCTTGTTCCAGATGATATGTATCTAAAGGCTATCGGTAAGAAGGGTTACAACGCTAAGCTTGCTGTTAAGTTAACAGATTGGAAGATCGATGTTAAGAAGTTAAGCGAAGAATCAGGAGTTAACGTTTAATATGGAAAAGAAATTACCTCAAAGAATGTGTATTGCTTGTAGAGAAAAGAAAGATAAAAAGTCTTTAATCCGTGTTGTTTGCAATAAGGAAGGCGAAATATCTTTAGATTTCACAGGTAAGAAAGCAGGAAGAGGGGCATATATTTGTAACGATATTAACTGTATTAACAAATTAATAAAGAATAAGCTATTGAATAAAGCTTTTGAAACAGCCGTTTCTGAGGAAACATACGAAAATATCAAAAATGAGTTTGAATCAAAAGTGTAATTCTTATATCCATTTTGCAGTTAAAGCAAATAAAGTGCTTTGGGGACTAGATATGATAAAGACATCTAAGTATATCCCATACGTTATTATTTATGATAAAGCACTTGGAGGCAATAGCAAAAAGCAAATGGAATATTATGCTCAAGAAAATGAAGTCGAATTAATAGAAGTTGAAGAAAACTATTTAAACGACTTACTAAAAAGAAACAATGTAAAAATGATTGGAATTGTAGATGAGTCATTATCTAATGCGATTCTAAACAATAAATAAAGAACGTTTTTTGGAGGATTTGAAACGTGGATGATTTTAAAGATTTTATGAATAAACTTTTAGCGAGAATTGACAAAGACAAGTCATATCTTCAAGATGCCTTGTTAAAGTTGAATGCTGCTAAAGATAAATTAGAGGCTGCTAAGGCAAAGAGTGCAACTGTTGCTCAAAAGCCAGTAGTAGATAATGCTGAACCTACAATAGAAACTAAGGAAGAAGTTCAAGAAACAAAAGTAGAAGAACAACCAAAGGTTGAAGCTGAAGAAACTCCAGCTGCTCCAGAAGTTAAAGAAGAACCTAAGGCTCCTCAACAAGAAGAAAAGCCAAAGTATGTTGCTACAGATTTTGGTAGAGGAAATAAGGGTCCAAGAGATGGACAACGTCCATTCAATCAAGGTCCAAGAGATGGCCAAAGACCAGGATTTAATCAAGGTCCAAGAGATGGCCAACGTCCTCCAAGACCAGGATTCAATCAAGGACAAGGAAAACCAGGTTTCAACAAGCCACAAGGGCCA
>JAEEGL012094996.1_pt1 | contig 12840 bp, 11 predicted proteins | sample 9134231 | NCBI WGS metagenome assembly JAEEGL01 (sample SAMN16246548, study PRJNA631951) | gut metagenome | biome: gut microbiome; feature: rumen; material: fiber-attached | host: Bos | place: Iran: Karaj | collected 2018-10
GATGGAGGGATTCAAGAGACAACCGGTTGATACACAGAACGTTCTCCTTCAGCTGAATATTGCAGATGATTATTTCAAGGCAAAGAAACAGGTTGAGCTACTGGAGGGGCAGCTCAGCGACAAGGAAAAGGAACTTTACGACATTAAGCATGAGCTTATTGCAACTCAGATAAAGCTTGAGAATACTGAGAAAAATGTGAAGAATCTTCAGTCAGATATCTCTGAGGATTCCAGAAAGATCATTCAGATGGAGACAGAGCTTAAGACTCTGAAAAAGTGATTTGAAGGCTGCCTGTTGGGCAGCCTTTTATCGTAAACTCTGCGGATTACATTCAAAGAGTAATAAATGAAAACAGGCTTCGATGAAAAAAGCCTGTACAAGGAGTTTGCACATGCAGAAGGTGGAACTTCTCGCACCTGCCGGCAATTATGAGACCATGGTTGGGGCTTTTAATGCCGGGGCTGACGCCGTTTATCTGGGCGGTCAGGGATTTGGTGCACGTGCTTTTGCTGACAATTTCACAAATGAAGAGGTGGTTCAGGCCATCAGATATGCACATCTTATTGGGAAAAAGATATATCTGACCACCAACACACTTCTTAAGGAAAATGAGATACCTGCGTTTTGCGAATTTTTTGCTCCATTCGCCGACGCGGGCCTTGATGCTGCAATCATTCAGGACATGGGCGTGTTCAGAATCATCAAGGAATATTTCCCTTGGGTTGAGCTTCATGTAAGTACGCAGATGACGATAACCGGACCTTCCGGCGCGTACATGATGAAGGAGCTCGGGGCTTCACGTGTTGTGCCGGCAAGAGAACTGACGCTAAAAGAAATCGCAAATATACATAAATACTGCCTCAGTAAAGATGGCAAGGGCATTGAAATCGAGGCTTTCATACACGGAGCGATGTGTTATTGCTATTCGGGAGCTTGCCTGTTCTCAAGTATGATAGGCGAGCGAAGCGGCAACAGAGGTCGCTGTGCGCAGCCTTGCAGACTGCCTTACAAGCTGAACGGTCACGGCAAGGAATGTTATCCGCTGAGTCTGAAGGATATGTGCATGGTGGACAGAATTCCTCAGCTGATTGAGGCGGGAATCGATTCCTTCAAGATCGAAGGCAGGATGAAGAAACCTGAATATGCCGCAGGCGTTACTTCGATTTATAGGAAGTATATTGATAAGTACTATGAGCTGATCGCTAAGGGCGAGAGGCCTGAAGATATTGTGCTGTCTGAAGCAGATGTAGATATAGAGAAAAAAACGGTGTTCTCTACATCTAATATAAATTCTGGGAAAACTGTTCAATCATCAGCTGAGTCAGCATCAAATAGCGGAATTATTCTGACCGCCACTGAGAAGGAAAAGGAAAGACTTCGCGGTCTGTACCTTCGCAGTAAAATCGGAGAAGGTTACTATTTCAGACACAATGGTTCTGATATGGTGACCATAGATAATCCTTCATACAACGGTTCGGACGAGAATGTCCTGGCTGAAGTAAGAGAAAAGTATCTAAGCGGAGAGAAGAAGATTCCGATTGATTTATATTGTAAGCTTAGGACATCTGAGAAGGCAGAGATTGAGCTGAGAATTGCTGAATTATCTGATAAGAATTCTTTATCAGGTTCAAACAGTAATTCAGGTGCTAATACAGTTAATGCATATAATTCGATTAATGTAATAGATGGACTATCAGTCAAAGTCTTCGGCGATGAGGTTGCTGCATCAGTTAACAGACCTACATCCAGTGAGGACTGTGAGAAGCAGCTTAAGAAGTTCGGAAACACTTCGTTTGAACTGAAGTCGATCAAACTTGATATTGGTGACAGTATTTTCATGCCTGTTAAGGTGCTCAACGACCTTAGAAGGACTGCTGCCTCAAGGCTCGATGAAGAGATTCTGAAAGCAAGAGGGTATGTAGATCATGAGAGCAAAGAATTCTCCGTACTTCCTGAGACGAAGTATGATCCTTCAAAGATCAATGTCCCAATAAAGAAGAAACTTTTCGTAAGCGTAATGACCTCGCAGCAGCTCTCTGCAGTTTTAGAGGAGAGTGCAAAGCGCGGAAATATAGACAGAATCTATGTGGACAGCAGGATACTTCTTAAACAGAAGGACCTTCCGGAGTTCGGTAAGGCTGAGTGCTTCATAGCACTTCCGTATGTGACGAGGTCTGAAGAGGGAATACCTGACAGATTTGATCTGAAGAATATTCTTGATATAGCAACGGAGAAGGGCTACAGCGGAATTCTGGTAAGGAACTTGGAGCAGTTAGCTTTTGCGATTGAATATGGATATAAGGGCAGCATTATCCCTGACTACGGGCTGTACCTGTGGAATCACAGGGCGTTTGCTGAGTATTATGAGATATTAGAGCAACAGGGATTTGAAGAATTCAACCTGCCGCTTGAGCTTGATTTTGCTGAGATGAACAGGACCATGAACGGTATCTATTCCGCGATTCTTTCATCCAAGAGAAGGGATCAGCTGAAACTCCCTCTCGCAGGCATGCAGATTTATGGAAGAGTACCGATGATGCATTCTGCAAACTGCATCAGAAATACCTTCAAGGACTGCACCGGTAAGCGCGGTCAGATGGTGTCTTATGATACGATTTACATCAATGACAGAACCGGCAGAACCATGCCTGTTACCTACGATTGCAGGTATTGCACGAATATAATCTGGAATAGTGTTCCTGTTTCTTTGTTTAAGAAGATGAACAGGATTAATGATTTTGCGACGAAGTATAATCTCGGTCTGCGAATTGACTTTACGACTGAAAAGAGTGCACAGATAGCTGATATTCTGCGGGGATATGAAGAGCTGATTTTTGAAAACAGCGGAAGCGACAAGAACCTTTTCGCTGACAAGCTCTCCGGTATGGAATATACAACCGGCCATTTTGAGCGCAATGTAGATTAATTGATTTACATAGGTTTTTAACTACGGAAGCATTGAGGTTATGTAATTCCGGAGTTGATGATAAACCAATGTTTTGAGGAGTGTATGGAATTTTATTTAACGGAAATTTCTAAATACGTGATTTCTGGATGCCTGGCGTTTTACACGTTTTTCAGTTTTCTCGTATTTATATACAGGGGAGAGAAAAGGCGCGGCTGGATCTACGCTTTACAGACGGCGTTCCTTTTCCTGACTCAGTTTGCGTGCTTCATTCAGATTATCGCGCAGACTGGCAGTAAGAAGTATTTCCTGCTGCTGACGATACAGACGATGGTGCTGATCACGACGATATCGCTTTTTAAGATGCTGTATCCGGACGGAAACCGGCTGATAATCAACAATATGTGTCTGATGCTGATGGTGGGAATGCTTGTGATCACCAGAATTTCTTACTGGAAGGGCATCAAGCAGTTCTGCATCGCATCGGTTTCGATAGTTATTGCGCTGATCATCCCTGAGCTTTTGTTCAGACTGGAAATACTGGAAAAATGGGGCTATATATTCGCAGCTGCGGGACTGGTTGTACTGATGGTCCTGCTGTTATACGGACAGGTCGCCAACGGATCCAAGATCAATTTCAGAATTGCGGGTATTTCCTTCATGCCGTCAGAGGTGGTGAAGATAATATTCGTGTTCTTCGTCGCGTCTGTTTTATCTATTAAAAATGACTTCAAAACAGTGGCGATAGCGACAGCTTTGGCTGCGGCGCACGTGATAATTCTGGTTCTGTTAAAAGACCTTGGAAGTGCACTGATTTTTTTTATGGTGTACCTGTGCATGCTGCTTGTGAGCACAAACAATCCATGGTATTTCATCGCCGGGCTGTCAATTGGAGCGATTGCAAGCGTGGTGGCTTACAGGATTTTTCCTCATATTCAGGTCAGAGTCAGCGCGTATCTGGATCCCTGGGCTGAAATTGATTCCACCGGATATCAGATCACACAGTCGCTGTTTGCAATCAGCGGTGGCGGATGGTTCGGTCTGGGGCTGTACGGCGGCAATCCGACGTCGATTCCATATGTGGAGGAGGACTTCATTTTCTCAGCGATAGCGGAAGAACTGGGGATTCTCTTTGCATGCCTTCTGATAGCTGTGTGCGTATCAACATTTATTATGATTTTGCTCGAGGCTTATAAAATAAGAAATGAGTTCGGAAGGCTCATGTGCGTGGGCTTCGCGGTTATGTATGTCTTCCAGGTATTCCTGACTGTAGGCGGAAATTCCAAATTCATACCGCTGACCGGTGTGACATTGCCGCTTGTAAGCTACGGCGGAACTTCAGTCCTGGTGACGATAGTGATGTTCGCGCTTGTTGAGGGCGAGTGCCTTGTCAGAAGTGATGAGAGATTCCAGGACTTCCTTAAGAAAAAGAAACAGCAATCGCAGAATGCTGAGAGAAATTGAGAAATATGGATAAGAACACATCGACCGGTACTGAAAAAAGTACTGAAAAGACAAACAACGGTCAGCAGAAGTCGAAGGCAATTATTTTTATTGGCGCCTTCAATATAATTCTTTTCACAATGATGATCGTTTATATATGTGTGTATGCCACCTCCAACAAGAAGGAGATGATCGACAACGGCTACAACGTGCATACCACAATCCTGAAAAAGCAGAATACCAGAGGCATTATTTATTCTGCCGACAACAAGGTACTGGCTGAGACAGTACTTGATGAGAAAGGCGAGGAAAAAAGAAATTATCCTTATGAGAAGAAGTTTTCTCATACTGTGGGATTTTCTACCAACGGACGAAGCGGTATAGAGGATATTGCGAACTACTATTTGCTGAACAGTCATGAATCCCTTTCCAATAAGGCGACCGCTCATGCGAATGAGGAGAAGTTCAAGGGCGACAATGTCTACACGACTCTTAACACGGTGCTTCAGGAGACTGCTTATGAGGCACTTTCGGCGCACAAAGGTGCTGTAATTGTATCGGATGTTAAGACCGGAAATATTCTTGCTATGGTGTCGAAACCGGATTTTGATCCCAATAATATTCAGAAGGAATGGGCAAAGATCACACAGGATGAAGATAATACCCAGCTCCTGAACAGAGCGACGCAGGGACTATATCCTCCTGGATCCACCTTCAAGATTGTGACAGCACTTGAGTACATCAGGGAGAATCCTGAGACCTACGATTCATACAGATATAGCTGCTCAGGGAAATTCAAATACGAAGACAGTGTTATTTCCTGCTTCCATGGTGAGAATCATGGTGCTGTGGACTTTGCCATGTCTTTTGCCAAATCCTGTAATTCATCCTTTGCGAATATGGCAGTAGGTTTTGATAAGACTTCATTTGGAAAGACACTGGACGACCTTCTTTTTAATAAGGATATGCCCTGTGATCTGAATTACAAGAAATCTGCGGTTTACTGCGACACCGAAACCGCTACAGCTGATATAATGCAGATAGGAATCGGTCAGGGAACAACGACCATGACTCCGCTGCATCTGAATCTGATCACGAACTGTATCGCAAACGACGGAATGCTGGTTAAGCCCAGGATCATCGATAGGGTTGTTTCGGCAGATGGCAAGGTGGTCGAGAGCTTCACTGTTGAGAATTACAAACGTCTCATAACTGAGGACGAAGCGGGGATTCTGCAGGAGCTCATGCACGGCGTTGTTGAAAAAGGTACCGCTACAAAACTTAAGGGGCTCTCATATACTGCAGCCGGAAAAACCGGTTCCGCAGAGTTTAAGGATTCATCCAGCGATTCTCATGCTTGGTTCACTGGTTTTGCTCCATATGAAGATCCTGAAATTTCGGTTACTATTATCGTTGAGAACGCAGGAAGTGGTGGCGAATTTGCTGTACCTATAGCGAAACGAATATTTGATAAGTACTTTACAAACTAAGGGTGAAAAATGTCGATTAGGGGTTATTGTAGGTTTTATAAAAATCTATACGTTGGAGATTCAATTCGAAATTCTGCCGCTGTCAGGTGGAAACTTAAGCATGGTGCGGGGCAGCTTTCCATTTATGTCATAACTGCTTCGGATAATGCTGAGAACCAGATGGAGATCACACACTGTGCATTTTTGAAACAGAAGTATTATAAGAGGCATCCGGTGCTGGTATACGGAATCGCGGGCAGCAAAGATGAAGCTTTGAACCTGGTCATTAAGATCAGCGACGAAGCGCTTAACCATGGAATGGAGGGAAGGCTTAAGGATTATCTGGAAAATAAGCCGGAGGAAGAATAATGGCGTTGTTTTTAACAATATTAAAAATAATAGGGATAGTTCTTCTGGTGATCCTGGCTGTTCTTTTGTTTATAGTTCTGTTGGTTATGTTCGTGCCCATCAGATACAGGATTGACGGTCATGTTGAAGAGACGAATCTGGAGACAGAAGCCGACAAGCTGATGGAACGGGTTTATGCAAGGGCGGGTTTTTCGTGGTTACTTCATTTCATAAGTGGCTACATCGAGTTTCCTGAGGAGAGGCAATTCACTGTTAAGGTTCTTTGTTTCACTGTTTTGCCAAGAAAGAAAAAGAAGAAAAAAGGCGAAGATCTCGAAGAATTAGATTACGAGGAAGATGAGACCGCCATAGAATCAAAGGAAGACGCTGAAGGCGCGGAATCCGAAGCAAAAGAAGGCGAAGAATCAGAGGAGGCCGGCGAAAGTACAGAATCAAAAGATGAATCCGGCGAAAATACAGAAGAATCAGAAGATGCCGATAAGGATTCAGAGACCGAATCCGATTCACAAAATGATCACGAAAATGACGGTAATGAGACCTCTGATAATGCCGATATTAGTATTGATGACGACTTTGATTCGGAGGAAGATGATAAGAGTTTTATAGAGGTACTTGAGGATATTTGGAACAAGTTCATCGAAATTCTAAAAGTACCACAGAATGTGTTCGAAAAAATACAATGTACAATATCTAGCATTTATGCTAAGATAGACATGATTAAGAAAACGCTGGAGAATGATATTTTCAAGCGTGCCTTCAAGGTTACGAAGAAGCAGTTGATAAGAGTGTTAAAAATGCTTCGTCCGACGAAATGTAAGGCCGATTTTGTGATCGGAATGAGCGATCCGACTGTGACAGCTGATATTCTGGCTGTATACGGAATACTCTATCCGATGCTTGTGAAGAGGTTTTACCTGCGTCCTGATTTTGACAGATCGGTGATCGGGGGTGAGTTACATATTAAGGGCAGAGTCAGAGTTATTACTGTTGTAACCGCTGCAGCTATCATGTTCTTTAAAAAGGATGTAAGGAAGACTGTAAGAAGGTTTAAAAAGATTTTGAAGTCTTAAAAGGGAGATCTTGTAATGGGAGAGCACAACTTTAACAGCGTCATTGATTCGCTTATGAACGGTATGAATACAATGATGGGAGCTAAGACTGTAATTGGTGAGCCTACTAAAGTAGGCGATACCACAGTACTTCCGCTTGTTGATGTGTCATTTGGTGTGGGAGCCGGTGCAAGCAATGCGGATAAGAAGAATTCAGGGGCAGGCGGTTTTGCTGCCAAGATGTCACCTAGTGCAGTTCTTGTAATTAAGGACGGTCAGACCAAGCTGGTTAACATCAAGAACCAGGATGCGGTTACCAAGATTCTGGATCTGGTGCCGGACATCACTGACAAGTTCATGCACAGAAAAGATGACATAATGGACAGCAGTGAAGCAGTAGATATCGCTTTTCCTGAAGATAAAGACAAGACGGAATAAGTGTTTAGGGTTTTAGGGGGTTCCGTATGGAAAAGTATATAAGTGAGGAAAGAATTGACACCGCCACTGAGGATGAGCTTCTGCAGATGAAACTCTGGATCTACAAAGAGAGCCAGAGACTTCAAATGGAGCAGGCCATGGTTGACAAGAAGGTGCGTGAGATCGAGGCTGAGGTTACGAATTTCAGGACTAATCTTCAGCTTGAGAGAAGTATGCTCGAACACGATAAGCAGAAGCTTAAGGATGAGCAGGCACTTTTTGATCAGCAGATTGAAATTCTCAAGGATGGTTTTGATAAGCTCAATTCAGATAAGAAACAGATAGCACGTGAGTGGAAGAAACTTGAGCAGGAACGTGGCTACCTTCGTGAAGACGAGTACAGCCGCGCAGAGTTTTTCTTCCATGGGGTAAACTCACTGCTGGCACTTAAGAAGAGATATCGTGATCTTATGAAGATTTATCACCCGGACAATCTCTGTGGTGACCATGAGATGTGCGATATGATCAATGAAGAATACAATATTCTTCTTAGGCAGTTTGATTCATATATGAAAGCGTAGATTTCGGTTTTTCTGAGAAAGGAAAGGAATTGTGCCGGACCAGTTCCTCGCAAAGTGATAATTTAGTTTTAAATGAATTAGTCTGATTAGTGCAGTCTCCTATGATATGGAGGCTGCATTTTTTATTCGATAAAATTCTTTCGGATTTCATATTGAATAAAAACGCTACGCTTTTGTGTGATAATTTTGTGATAGCAAAGCTGATATATTGTTATCAATTAAACTATACTTGAATAACAAAGGAGGTTACTAATTATGGGAGAAACAAAGATGACAGCGTACGATTTTAATTTGTTTTCAAATATGCTTGCACAGTTTTACACGCCTCTTTTTGGTACTCCGGCTGCTGAAGCTGCAAAAAATCTCTATTATAAGACACGTAAGACAATTGAGTACGAAGTGGATGAATTTCCCGGAAATGGAGTTAATTATGAAGAATTACCTAATGGAAAATATCTGGTAAAGCTTGGGCAGAACGATAAAATTACAGAAAAAAGGCTATATGACAGCGGGTTAGACGCTGATATCAATGATGCTATCGAAACACTTCGTCAGGGAGTAAATGATGGGTTGTATCCGGAAGGAACATTACAACGTACTCTTGTGGATTTTATGATCAACGATTTTGAGCATATTCAAAGCCGCGACTTGTGTAAGGATATCGATGGGAATGAACTTTATGGTGAAATGCCCGGAGCTAGCATGACTGACAAGATTGCTAATTATACACTTGTACCAAAGCTCTATGAAAAGAAAGTCAATCCTGTTTCCGGTGATGAAGAAATTGTTTTTCCTGAAGGATTTGCTGAAGATGGAGTCGATAATTATTTTGAATTTATGCCTAGAAACGATCAGATCCATACTGCCAAGTATTCTATGGATGAATTACAGGAATCTGCAAATAAAGTAAACTTCGATGGTTTTAATAATGCCGGTTTTAAATATCGCAAAAACCTACTTGAGAATTATAATCTGATCGGGATGAAAGCTCCACAGACTCCTGAAGAGGAAAAGATAATTATTGATAATGCGCTTGAAAGCATGAAGGCGGCAGAGTTTGAAATGAGGAAGGCAATGCGGGTTGATCCCAATGATCCGGTTGCTCTTAAAATGTTCAGCGATAATCCGGCGTATATGGATGACTGCATTTTTTCAAATCAGAGAGGATTCATGTCAGATATTTCGGCATTTGATAAATATCGTACATACTTAAGATCCGATCTTCCTGTTGCCGGATACAGTGATTACGTGAAAATCCTTAATGATGCCAGAAACCTTTGGAGAAGTGTTGAGGGAGACAGAGATATAATTGAAAATATAGGACCGTTTGCAGATGCATGTAAGACATACTACGATCGTGTGCGTGATCTTCCGCCAAAAGGAGCAGGTATCGAAGCTGTTAATACATGGAAGAATGATGTTCATGACTGCATGCTCAAGGTTGTTCAGGAGCAAAAAAAGCTTGCAAATAATCTTAAATTTGTAGAAAAGGAATTTCCTTTTGAAAATAATCCGGATCCCGATAAGTTTAAAGAGGCACAGGAAAGACGCAAAAAGGCGATTAAAGAGTGGAATGATACCAAAAACGGCGTGAGGAATGCTTATTCACATGGCGGGATGTATCAATATAGAAAGGATATTGAGGAAAAGCATTTTAACAGTATCATGAGCCTTGGTGATCGCAGAATCAGAGAGCAAAAGAAATATGTTCTTGATATGATGAAGGACATGAAAGACCAATTCTATAATATTGGACAGAAATGTGCCGAGTTCTCAAAAAGTGATCAGAACATGACAGAAGAACTAAGGAAAGCTCTTAAGAAGGCTGCCAAAACCTCTGATCCCGGATATTACAAAAGTCCACAGCAGTTCAGGTATGCTCTTGTAGATGTTGAAACCAGGGCTCGTATAGCCGGTAATCAGGAGATTATTGACTGGGTAAGAAAGAATAAAGCATATGTAGAAAACAGAATTTCTGAGGCTGATAAAAAGGGTGTAATGACTGACGAGGCGCTCTATACTCAAATCAGAGTTCAAGAAAGAAATGGCTTTGATCAGCTAGATAATGCTTTGACGAGCTTTACTACTAAACGTGCATTTTTCTTAAAATCTGAGACAGATTCTCACAAGAATCTTCGTGAGGATGCTATTAAGCTGGTACGTGCAAGAAACGAACTTAGGAATATGCATAAGGATATGAGTAATCCGGCATACGTGAATAAGACTCTCGAGGTTATGAAATTAGCCGATGATACATACAAGACTGCGGTTAAATACATTAGAAAGAAGTCATTTAGTGCTAATTCACCCGCCGGAAAACAAAGGCTTGCAGGAGCTGCAGCTCTTTGCAGGGAGGCTGATGTATTACGCGTTGCATTGAAAAAAGATACATTAGCTTATCAGCGCTATAATAATTTGAAATTACAGAATCAGCTACTACACGAGGAAAACCTTAAGGTGGCAGAACAGGATAGAATACAGCAAGAGGAAAAGAGAAAAGCTTCAGAAAAGATTGGACAAATAAAGGACACTAATTTTAATAATCTGAGAAGTAAGCTTGAAGCAGATAAACCCAAACAGGAAGTACCCGGTCGCAAGAGTATGCACATTAAGGGAAATAGTAAAAATATAGAGCAAAGCAGAAAAAGTAATATCATTTGATTAGCTTTATGGTTATACTAATAATATAATTTACGTGTATTAAGAAGTCTTAAGAATTATATCTGACAGATATTAGATATTTGTTGAGGTGAATGTTAATGGGTATTAATAAAGAGCTGACCTTGGACGCAGTTATGGATAACCTGGAGGAAGTACTTTCTTTTGTGGATGTGGAGCTTGAGCAATATGAGTGTGCTGCTCTCGTTCAGGCTGTTCTGGATCTTGCAGTTGAGGAGCTCTATACGAATATTGCAAGCTATTCTTATGCACCGGAAACCGGTACTTGTACGATTAAAGTTGAAATCACGGATGCGCCAGCCAATATAATTGTCACATTTTTCGATCATGGAATGCCATACAATCCTCTTGCCAAGGAGGACCCCAAACTGGATACGGAGATTTCTGAACGTCCTATTGGAGGACTGGGCATTTTCATGGTAAAAAACAGTATGGATGAAGTAAGCTATGAGTTCCGGGATGAACAGAATATTCTTACTATTAAGAAGTCCCTTGAATCAGAGGCTTGATAAGTAATTAAACTTCCCACAACTGTGGAGGCTTGCCGCAGATGTGGGAAGTTTTTTTACTAATTAAATCAAAAAAATTTTTTTTATAATGCGTGGCATTTTATCCTTTCATGCATATATTTATACAGAAGACGATGTGAGAAAAGACTTCCTAAAGGTAGTCTTACAGGAGGATATACATTATGATGCTCGAAATGATGAACGAAATCAAAGACATGGGAAATGACCTCAGAGATCTGGCACAGAAGCAGGAGAACATTCCTGAGAATCTTCAGAAGGCTATTTCCAAGGCCGGTAAGACAGCTGATCCGCTTTATGATCAGTCTCCGGAAGCAGTTATCAGCGCATTCATCGTAGTTGAAAACGAAGCTAAGAATGCAAACAATAAAGAGATCGCTGATTTTGCAAGTGAGAAGAAATCAGCTCTCCGGGATAAGATCGTAGAAGCTAGAAGAAACGGCATCCTTACAGATGAGGCTCTTACAGTTCAGCTCAAGTCCCAGAACAGAAAGGGCAGACAGAACATCGACGATGCACTTATCATTTTTGATGGTGCAATGACAGGTGCAAACGGTGAGAGAACTCCCGAGGCACAGAACCTGATCGATACAGCTAAGAAGCTTTCAGTAGCTCAGCATCAGCTTGGCGCACTTGATAAGAACATGAACGATCCTATGTACTTCAAGCAGTCTCAGGAAGTTATCAAACTCAGTAACGAGACATCCAAGGCAGCAATGGATTATGTAAAGAAGAACGGCATGAATCCCACTACTATGTCAGAGAAGGTTGCCATGGTTGGTGCTATGGATCTTTTCCGTGAGTCTGAGATGGTCAAGGTAGGGCTTAAGAAGGAAGCCATCGTGAATATGGCTGAGAAGCGCATGCAGGCTGAGAATACAAAGGGTGGAAAGGTTAACAAAGACGTTAAGAATATGAGCTTTGCTGATCTTAACAACCAGGTTGCTCCCGCTGAGAAGACAAAGACTAAGGCTAACACAAAGAGAGCAGCCCGCACAAAGAACGATTTCATGTCAAAGGATCCTCTTCACAGAGGCCGTGGAATGGTATAAAACCTGCCAATTTATAAAAGGCTTATGAAATGTTGCGCTAAAGTAATATTTATACTTGCATTTAACCGTGATATCTGTTAAACTATCTCATGTTGCGGATATAGTTTGTAGAAATCCGCTAGCTGATGTTAAAAAATATGGCTTATAAGGAGGTGTCAAAATGGCTAAATGTGAAATCTGCGGCAAGGGCGTTCATTTCGGTAACAACGTAAGCCATTCCCATAGAAAGACTAATAGAGTTTGGAATGCAAACGTACATAAGGTTGCTGTTAAGGTTAACGGCGGAACACAGAGAATGAATGTTTGCACAAGCTGCCTTAGATCTAAAAAAGTTGAGCGTGCTTAATA
>JAEEGL012718173.1_pt1 | contig 12840 bp, 3 predicted proteins | sample 9134231 | NCBI WGS metagenome assembly JAEEGL01 (sample SAMN16246548, study PRJNA631951) | gut metagenome | biome: gut microbiome; feature: rumen; material: fiber-attached | host: Bos | place: Iran: Karaj | collected 2018-10
GCCTTAGCATCTCGGGATTATAGGATGATGAGAAATAATCAAGTCCGTTGTAACCAAGGAGCATGGTATCGGATGAAGTGAACTCATAATCCTTGGAAATTCGGCAAAGAGACATACCTTCCACATTGTTCGAAATAGCGTCAGCATGAGCATAATCTACAAGATCTGCAGTAGTATCAATAAAGAATCTGAAATCCGATCTGGTTGCAGAAGGAAGAGTCTTATAATCCATATCCAGCTGTCTGAATCCATTAAAGACTATAAGTGCACATATAAGGCAAACAGCACCTGCCATATATTCTTTCGAGAGTTTAATCTCGTTAATACCTTCTACAGCAAGCACCATAATGAAGAACACGAACAAGAATGAAAACCTGTGAGGATATGCAACAGGATCCCTGAACATATGCCAAACACGGTATAAGGGTCTGATCATAAAACTCAAAATAAAGAATAGGAAAATGCCTATAGAGGCATAGAAATTAGCCTTATTGCTCTTCTTTCGAACAATCGCATAAACTGCAAGCCCCAACATAATAAGAGTGCAGTAAACGGAAGGTCCTCCCTCACTGTACAATCCGCCAAAACTTCCGCAGATAAGCTGTTTAAGGAATGTAAAAGGGCCGATTACAAATAATCCGCCGTTAGAATAAACGCCGTGATCATATACCTTACCGTTAAAGAGTTCTCTGATAACGGGTAAGAAAACCACTGCAGCCAATCCTGCAGATACAAGTGATACACAGGCAAATCTGATAAATGACCGAACTGCTTCTTTCTTCTCAAGCTTATGCAAAGTGATCAGATATACAGAATACAGTACCGAAAACAGGCACACCATGTATGCCGAGTAATAATGGGTAAGAATACATAAAAACAGAAAAATCAGATACAAGCATGAAGCTTTCAGGCTCTTTTTAAAGCTCTTTGAAACAATCACTCTCTCCAGATACACAGCGATTATCGGAAGCCAGAAAAGCGTATCAAGATACATCGGGAGTATAAAGAAAGTAACCGCTGCGGATGATAAAGCATAGCACACAGACAGGGTAACAACTTTAACCGGTTCTTTGATACCCTTACTGATCACTAAGAATGCAAACGAAGCAGCTATAAAACCTGCTTTAAGAATATCAACCAGAAGTATTGCGTCGGGAAGATGTGAAATATCCACAAACAGATATATAACAGATAACGGTGAAGCCAGATAATAAGCAATAAGCCCTGCCAAAGGGGTGCCCAAAGAACCTTCAAAAGTGTAAGTTAATGAACCGCCATGCAGTAAACTTCCAAGATACGCATAGAAAGAAACAAATTGCTCCTGCATATCAAATATCAAAAGAGTTCTCTCACTTCCGGGATAAATCCCCGAAACGACAAATATCACGGCAGCAAGTAATGCGGCCGTGATAAAAGCTACAGGAATTATTGGTAAAGACTTTTTATTCATCGAACTCTTTTCCTGATAAGGATCATAAACAAACCGGAGAAAATGAGCATTCCGCAGATAACCCATCTTGCAGTACTTACAGACATAATTCTTCCCTTGAAAGAAGTATCGGTAGCCCGAACAGAAGGTCCGCCTGAATTAGCTCTGAGCGTAACATCCGAGGTAATGATCTCCGAATCACTCAGCTCATCTCCCGTTGTGCACAGAGCAAATGTGCTGAGATGGTATGTGGTAAATCTTGCAAATGCAAGACCGTCAGTATTAACTATCGTGACAGGAATATCTTCAAGCTGTCCGTTTCTGTCTACGGTAAGTACGATAAGTTTCTGACCGATAAGCGATTCTGGTAAAGGAATTGCGACTTCAAGTCCCTGGTTTCCGAGTTTGGTTATGGGAATACCTGATGAATCAGTCAAAGTAAGTTCGTAGAGAACCTTGTCACCGTTGTATTTACCGTTGAGGAAATCATTGGCCCTGTTAAGCGCAAGATCAAATGCAGATGAATTCTCAAGTTCACTTATATGAAGAGTAAAAGGTCTGTCAGCTCCGTCGAGATAAGCTACTGCTGTGGGAAGTCCGGTAACCGTAACTCCCGCATTATCCTTATCTTCTACTGAAGTTCTGTAACCGGCATTGGAAAGTCTCTGTGTGGTCTCTTCATAGGTAACATTAAGTCCCTCGGTATCTTCCATATCATCAAATGCACCGACACCTACATTGATTATTCTCTCAGGCTTATCAGCGATACTGATCTGAGTTCCGGCAAATGCTCGGTCCAAAATCTGAGTTTCATTTCCACCAAAAGAAACCTCTTCGAGATTCGTGCATCCCATGAATGCTTCTTCTCCGATGCTGATAAGGGATGCAGGAAGTGAAAGGCTCTTCATGGAAGTGACATCTTTAAAGCATCCTGCTGCAATAATTCTTACTCCTGCAGGTATACTTACATTTGAACTATGTCCTCTATAAGCGATAAGAGCACCGCCACTTACGAGGAAATCTCCGTTTGATGCATTAAGATTCTCATCAAGGTTATTATTGATATTTCCGACGGATCCCATAAAGCCTTCAACCCATGCTGTTCCGGCAAAGGCATAGGGCTCAATCTTCATAATTGACTGAGGAAGACTTACACTTCCGAGTCTTGAACAGTGATAGAACGCGCCGTAATCAATTGTCTCCACACCATCGGGAAGTGTTACGGATATTACGTCGGTTCTGGAGAAAGCAAACTGTCCTATCTCACTAATGCCTGCAGGAAGGCTCATATTCTCAAGATCATCAGATAGATAATATGCCTTATCAGCAACTATTCTATAATCAACGATCGTGTACTTAGGAATCGATGACGAATAGATAACCGTCTCAGCAGGAATATCAGCAGTTACATTCTCTGAGGGCTGAGGCACGGGAGTACCGTCAATAACATGCATAGCGGAATTGTCCATGAAGACAACGGCCGCATTACCCACTACATGGGTCTCACCGTATATATTAGTATTCTGATTATAGGCAACTGCAGTATATGTTCCGTCAGGTCTCTGAGTTATCTCATACTGAGTTGTATAAGCACCGGGCTCGTCCTGTTCCTGAGTATCGGAATCTTCTCCGGTTCCGTCATCATTACCGGATACATCATTATCAGTATCGGTATCATTATTATCAGGCACGGGATCATCCATATTACCCAGATCTTCATATACAGGGAACTGAGCCTGTCTAACATAGAATCCCTTGGCATATTCCCACGCATAAGAGCCTTCGGGTGCAAAGATTACAAGCTTATAGCATCCGTCGAAGGCTGAATCATGGATATTATGAGTCTTTTCACTTATGGTGATGGATTCCAGATTAACGTCATCCTCAAAGGCATAGATACCGATTGAAGTGACATTCGAAGGGATCGTCATGGTAACGAGTCCCATACAATTAGCGAACACAAAATCATCAATCTTGGAAATTCCCGATCCGAGTACTACTGTCTCAAGATTGTCACAGTCCCAGAAAGCATACTCATTAATCTTCCTAACACTGTTTGGAATCGTAACCCTACGGATCTTATCATTATCTCTGAATGCATCCGTAGCGATCTCTATAACAGTTGAAGGAATGACTACATCAGTACTTGTTCCGTTGTATGAAAGGAGTGTTCCCGAATCCGATATAGAAAACTCGGGGACGGATGCAGCATCCGCCCCCAGAGGAGGAAGCTGCAGCACGAGTAAAGCGACTATTATCAGGATCACTCCCAACAGCTTTCTGATTCTTTTCATCTGAATTCCTTTACAGAATTACTTTCTAACGTTTCTATTGGTACTGTTATTTGCCTTTACAGGCTTAAGCGCCGCCCTCTTATCCTTCATAAGGAACAGGACAAGTGAAATCGCAAAGAGTGCGATAGAGACGAACCACTTAGGATGGATAAGGTCTGCGGTCTTAGGAGTATCATCAAGTCCGCCGCCTGTGGATCCGTTTGAACCTGAAGTCATCTCAACCGTATTTACGTAGATAACATAAGGTGAGAAGTGAGTACAGGTAAATGTTACACAAGGTACGCCGTTAATGGTCGTGAACTTGGCATTAAGTCCGTCGAGTTCATTATTGGTAACAACGGCAACCTTATTGTTAGCACCGTACTGGATCATCGAATCGGGAAGAGGTAACGTGATTGTTATCGTAAGTCCCGAAGTATCGTGGATCTGAGTGGTTCCTGCCGCATCATAAAGGCTGATATCCATAGGGAAGTAAATGATGTTATCAAGGCTTCCATACTTCTTGAGCAGTGCATCAAGAACTGCTTTATCAGCTGTCTGGCTTGCAGTTACCTTAATAGTGAAGTTATCACTTGATCCGTTAACGGTTGCGGATACAACACCGGTATTTGAAAGTCCGTTCTTATCGACGACAACAGTTGTTCCACTGCTTCTTACGACATTTCCGGTTGAAGGCCAGTAGTTGTTATTACCGTTTCCGCCCGAACCGGTTCCGCCTGCTCCATTGTTATTGTTACCTGCTGTTGAAGCCACAAAGTTAGCTGTTACGGTAACATTTTCGGAAGGCATGGTTACAACGGTTGCTGACATTGCCTTGGAAGCAATGGGTGCTGTTGAAGGTGAAATGCTCCAACTGCTGAATATGGTTCCGGTCTTAGCTTCATTAGCTACGATAACAACCTGAGCGCCGGGCTTATAGCTTCCTGATCCTGATCCGTTTACAACGGTAAGGGTGTAGTAAGGTCCGGTATATCCATCATCAGTTCCCTCATAGTCGGGGTTATTAACCATGGTGAATCTCATATTCTTATCCATGGTTATGGATGAAGGATCGGGTGACCACTTACACTGCTTATATCCTGCAGGCATCATCAAATCGGGAGGAGTACCACCCTTTTCTATGGTCAGAGTCTGATATACGGTAACACCATCGGTGTAATAATATGTAGCCGTGTATTTATCCGATGAAGTAGGATCGGTTCCGTCAATGGGCACAAGTACAAACTTGGTATCGGAATTGATGACTGTCTCGCTTACACTGGGTGACCACTGCCACTCGGTTCTGGAATAACCGGGAACAACAATATCATAAGCCTTTCCACCGGGATCAACACCCCAGGTCTGATACAAGCTTCCGTCGGGAAGATAGTAAGTTACCTTATACTGTCCGGGGCCTACTACTCCGCCGCCATTTCCGCCGCCACCGCCGTTATCGGAAGCATACTTGGCGTAAAACTTGATGATACCGTCCTTCTCTTCTACCTGATCAAGTGTGAAGTAAACACCGTCTCTGGGATCGATTCTCTGCCAGGTCTGGAAGGTATATCCGGTCTTGGCGGGAGGAGCAAGGTATGCGATCTGGTTAGCGTTAATGTAATACTTGGTTACACCGTTATCATCTACGGTAAGTACGGGAACATTATCCATAAGGATGGCACCCGTTGCACCGGATTCGGGATCGGTGTCATAGAATACAGCGGTATAGGAATTATTTAATCCTTTATACTTCGCTACAATAGTAAGATCGGAAGTGATATTGAAGCTGTATCTGTAATCGTATGTCTCCTCGGTATCATAAAGGTTGTAATAGCACTCAAACGCAAATCCTGCAGTTGCATGCTTATTATCAGAATCCATGTTAGGATCTCTGAGAATTACCTGATCTCCCTCTACATACTCATCTGTGTACATCAGAGTAGCTTTGGTTGCACTTGAATCAACGTAATCATAATAGGTTACGTAGTAATGCTTGATGGGTGTATATGCCTGCAACAAATAGTGATGTTTTGCAAATCTTTCATAGGCTTTACTTGTTGAAGTTACATTACCGTTAGCGTCGGTCTCAGCAGGGGCATATACGGTAAGATTATCGTTTGCTCCTTCTGATACACCATGATCCGAAGCATCATTAGTAGGATCATCCATAGTTGTTCTGATAAGATCAAGACCGTTTGATGTCCAATCGAGTTCATCACACATAACGGTGAGATTCTTTAAGTTGGAACCCTTAAATGCATAATCCTCAATAGTATCGCAGGTCTGAGGTAATGTTACGGATACAAGATCGATGGTATCTTCAAATGCCTTCTTAGGAAGTTTGGAGAATGTTGCATTTTCAAGATTAACTACATTTACTCCGGTATCAGCGAATGCTTCCTGAGATACAGCGTTCACGCCCTTAGTCTCACCGGGCTGAACTGTTCCGGCACTTCTACCGGGAAGGTACTCGATCAATGCCTGCTTATTTCCTGAAGTATCCAGGGAGAAAATAATACCGTTATCAGTCTTAAAGTAAGTATTATCCTGAAAATCGACATTGGTAAGGGATGAAGTATGCGAGGTCTTCGCATTCGTTGTTCTGTCATAGAGATCAACTCTGAAAGGAGCAACACCAAGACTGCTTACAGCAGAGTCAAACTTAACTCCGGTAAGTGAATCATCATTAAAGAATGCGTGGTCTCCAATCGCTTTGACACCATACATCTCTACATTACCGAGATTACGGCACTCAGCAAATGCAAGTTCACCTATCTTCTCAATAGGCTGAGTCGAATATACATAGGTCATATTCGGACAATCATTAAATCCATAATCAGGAATGGTAATTGTTTCTGTTCCCGAAAGTGTTAATGCAGTAAGAGTATCACATCCGGCAAAATCACTGTTAGCAGGATCGACCTGCTTATTTCCGTATGCATCCAGGATATAATTTCCGCTTGTATCCGTGAGAAATGCAACATCAATCTCTTTAAGTCCGGTAGTATTAACCGCCATAGGATTTCCTGTTGTAATACTCTCAAACAGTCCATCCTTTATAGCCTCTACGCCGCTGGGAATAAAGAGTTCCTTGCATACGGCAACAAGCTGTTTATCATAGGTGGTTCCGCTTACTTCAAGCTGATCAAGAGTTGAACCTCCGGCAATCTTCGCAAGAAATTCAGAAATCGCTGTCCTCTCATCAGCACTCAAATACGTTGCTGAAGTATAGGTAGAAAGTGAACCCTGTGTAGGGAATTTAACAAGTTCCGGACAATCCTTAACAGGGTTATAGCTAACCTCAAGAAGGTTAGGAAATCCGGAAAGCACTACAGGCCATGACTCATTCTGCATGGGGTGATTATACTTTCCTCTGTCGCTCATCGCATATGCAAAAGGAGTAGAATCTGAAGAAACGGTTGTTACAAAGTAAAGTGTGACAGCCGGATCTCCACCCTGTGTTGCCGGACAAGTCGAATTAGTGTAATGCTGAGGACAATTTGAACTGTGAAGTGTGGTGTCCTGAGTCTTAAATGCCTCATCTCCGATAACAACCTGATCGTTACCAAAGATAACCATTCCAAGGTTATGACATCCCTTAAAAGCAGCTCTTCCGATCTCATTGATGGTAGAAGGAAGTTCTACTTTCTCAAGGGTACAGATATCCCTACACTTCTCATCGGGTATCTTCTCAATATGATAAGGTCCAAGATGCTCAGGGAATGTGAGGGATTTTACAATTCCCTGGGTATGGAACTCTGAAAGAGTATTTGTATTATCTACCGCATAAATCGCTTTTCCGCCACCATCTTCGGTAACGGTTTTCTCATATAATTCCTCACCAAAATATTTGTATGTAAATTCGCACCCTTTATCTCTGCTCTGGCAGAGCTGATGAAGTGCACCAATATTGGTGCTGGGACGAACAGCACCTGCCGGATCGACTCCCTCAAAATAGAACTCAGGATTCGTAAGCTGAGTGGTAAACGAAACAAGCGTAGCTGCATCAGTGGCTTTACCAAGAGTAAAATCACAATGTCCGCTGCCGTTTCTGTTATTGGTATCATCTGCAAATACCATTGTAGGGCTCAGAACTGTAATTTTAGCAAGATTGGGACAATCTTCGAAAAGATTGATATTAATCTTACGGGGATTGCTTACGGAAACTCCGGTCATCTCACCAAGCTGCTTGGGGAAAATGACCTCCTCAAGACTGGAACATCCGTAGAAAACGTGATATCCGATATTGGCAAGAGCAGATCCTGAACCTACATTGGCAACCGTAGCAGGCTGCTTTACTCCATAAACATCAGACATATCACCGGTTAGGTCACAATATCTGAGTGCTTCACATCCATAGAAAACACCGTCGCAGAGAAGATTTACGCTGTGAGGTATATAAAGACCGGTAAGATTCTTACAATTCTTAAACGCATACGCACCGATGTTCTGAAGCTTAGGATCGGTAGGCATTTCAACTGTCGAAAGACCACGACATCCATCGAATGCATGATTTCCGATAGCTATAAGACCATTCTTAAATTCAATACTGGATAGGGATACACAGTTATAGAAAGCGTAATCTCCTACACCCGCAAGATTCTCATGAGTAATCAGAGTAGTAATATTGGATCCTTTACTACCCGCAAAAACTCCGCTTTCAGGATCAGAGTCGTTAACTCTTCCCGTAGAAAGCTTATAGTCCTGAACAGTTGAATCGAAATATACGTACTGGTTGCCGATGTAACGAACTTCGATGTTCTCAACCTTCTGATATTTAGCATCGGAGGTCAGTTTCCATCTGAGTGCATCATCGGTTATCGTGGTAGAAGTATCATACCAATAGAATTCTTCTGCGGTAAGGTTCTCCCAGTTAGACTTCTCTGAATAAAGACAAGGCTTATAGAAGAAGTGCTCGATAGTGTATGTATAGGTATATGACTCGATAATGGTAGGATCATCAGCATTCTTATTCTCTTGTGTCGAGTCAAGTCTTACTCTGATTACATCAGGAGTTTTGGTCAGATAGTTATAATCGCCGTCGTAGGCATTAAGAAGCTGATAAAGCTCGTTGGTATCAAGCTTCTCATAAACAAAGTAGTTATTCAGATAACTCTTGGATTTCTCGTTTGCAAAAGGCTCGAGATCTGCTGCGGGTACACCTGCCTGGTAATTAACGGTTACGGTAGGATGAGTCTCTTCAGGATAGATGTAGTAAAGGAAGTTTCCGCTCTTACCTACAAGACAGTTATCGCCGTTACCCTTATTATCGTTAAGTCTTCTATAGACATCGAAGGTATTGGGAATCTCAAGAGTTCCGCCTGCAATGTAGCCGGAATTGAATCCGAGGATTACAGCGAACTTGTTGGTTCCGCCGGGAACATCTTCACCCTGATCGTTTACGTATGCAAACTGGAAGCTTCCGTCACCGGTACTGTATATCTGAGTATCAACTCCGTTATACGAAGACTTTACAAAGGGAATTTTCGTAACGGGAGTCATATTTGTAGTATCAGCACCCGAAGGAACATCAGAGGTCTGCTGATAAAGGAAATATGCATTCAATCCGGTTCCGTTACAGGTATTGGCAGCCTGTACTTCACCTCCGGTTATGGATCTGGTAGGAATCAGCGCAACACCTACTGCTGCAGCCATGAAGAGAGCGCCAAGGGTCTTTCTGACCTGCTTCTTCATTCTCCTTTTCATTCCGGTTTTCTTAGTCATTTTTAATCCTCCCGCATACGAAAGTATGCAAAACAAGAATCAGTTTATTCGTCTGGCCACAACAGCAAATCGGCCGTTATCTTCCTGATAATCGCAAGTGGAAAGGGTAAGCAAATGATCTCCCCACACTGCTGTGACTCCGGTATCATACAGAGCCATTTCAGCCATTTCATTCATGTATGAATTAAACTCCTCGGGGCCGTTAGCATCTATGAACTCATAATACTTGAACGAAATATCATCCTCGTACTTAAGTGAGGTTCTGAAGGCAAACATCACCTCGTACTCACCATGCTCATAGATAGTGTCGAACCTTATTATCCGGTGGGTCTGGTAAAAGTTATAATCCTCATACTTAACCAGATTTCCGAACATTCTTCCGCTTCTCATATGATGGCCGTAAAGAATGAGATTATCGGAAGGTTTGATGGCATCGCAATCGCAATCCATGAAAATACAGCCGTTTACATCCTCTTCCTGATTAAAACCATGCTTCAGATAATATTCATTGTCCGTGGTCTGCATTACAGGATAGCTTATAAAGGGCTCTCCATTTATATCGGCTATTTCGAGCCATCCGATTAGCCTTTTATTTTTATTATATATATCTATGTATTCGGGAAGGATATCCGGGGTCTCCTCTTCATCCACATAATGAATGATCGGTTCAGCGGAATCCTGCGTATTATCGCCATTTCCGAGTAGAGCTTCCTGTGCAGCCTGATCACGGATATTTCCGAGAAGATCGGCTGTAGAATCGGATCTTTGCTTAGTGATATTGTAGATAGCTATGTATAGAATGCTGGCTGCAGCAACGAAAAGAGAGGCAAATAACGCAATCTTTCTCATCTTCTCCTGCTGTTCGAGTATTTTACGAGCCTGTGCATCAAGATCTGCATCCGGTATTGTCCCGGTCTGTTGAACCTTTTTCCGGCTGCTGACACGAACTTCAACCTTCTCGTCGGTGGTTTTCTGTTTTCTCTCCATGGATGCAATAGTACTGTCGACCTCTTCCATGAAGTCCTTGCCGAGAACGGTTCCGAAATTTATCCTGCCGCTATGCAGTTTTTTCGATAAAAGCTTCAGTTCGGAAAGCGACATGTGATCCATTGAAGCCTTGATCTTGTCGATTGCCGCCTTATCAGCATTGGCAGCAGCAATCTCTTTGTCGCCTTCGAACTTTCTGCCTTCTATTATTACAATCTTACCCATTAAGATTATTTAACTACGAAGTTTACAAGCTTGCCGGGAACGTAGATTTCCTTAACGATCTCTTTTCCTTCGATCTTAGCTGCTACGGTTTCCTTAGCTCTTGCAATCATCGTCTCCTTGGAAGCATTTCTGTCCTCTTCGAAGGTACCGCGAAGCTTTCCGAGAACCTGAACAGCGATGGTGATACGATCCTCAACACACTTATTCTCGTCATACTCGGGCCACTTAGCCTGGTATACTCTGCCTTCGAATCCTTCAATAGCCCAGATTTCCTCAGTGATATGAGGAGCAACGGGGTTAAGGAGAAGCAGGAATGTCTTAAGATCAGCCTTTGTTATGCTGCCTGCCTTATAGAAGTCATTTATAAGGCTCATAAGAGCAGCGATACCTGTATTGTACTTAAGAGTCTCGAAGTCACCGGAAACCTTTCTGATGGTCTGGTGAATCTTAACTTCAAGATCCTTGCTATACTCATCTCCGTCGGTAACGATATCCTGAAGCTTCCATACTCTGTCAAGGAATCTCCTGCATCCCTGAACTCCTTCCATGCTCCAGTTAGCAGCCTGGTCGAATGCTCCAATGAACATCTCATAGGTTCTGAGAGTGTCTGCGCCGTATTCTTCAATGATATCGTCAGGATTTACGACGTTACCACGTGACTTGGACATCTTCTCACCGTTTGATCCGAGGATCATGCCGTGTGAAGTACGCTTAGCATAGGGCTCTTTGGTAGGAACAATGCCCTGATCAAAGAGGAATCTGTGCCAGAATCTTGAGTAGAGAAGGTGGAGGGTTGTATGCTCCATTCCTCCGTTATACCAGTCAACGGGAAGCCAGTACTTAAGAGCTTCCTGTGAAGCAAGTTCCTTATCGTTCTTAGGATCGATATATCTGAGGAAATACCATGATGATCCTGCCCACTGAGGCATGGTATCTGTCTCACGCTTAGCGGGGCCGCCGCAGCAGGGACAAGTAACATTTACCCAAGAATCCATAGCGGCAAGAGGTGACTCACCGTTGTCTCCGGGCATATATGACTCAACCTCGGGAAGTTCAAGAGGAAGATCCTCTTCCTTGAGAGGCACATATCCGCACTTATCGCAGTGAATGATGGGAATAGGCTCACCCCAATATCTCTGACGTGAGAATACCCAGTCACGAAGCTTGTAATTGGTCTTAGCGTGTCCGATTCCTTTTTCCTCAAGGAACTCGGTGATCTTCTTCTTAGCTTCTGCTACTGAAAGGCCATCAAGGAATCCTGAGTTAACAAGCTTACCTTCTGCAACATCGGTATAAACCTGCTCAGTCACGGGCTTATCGGAGCCTGCAACAACCTCTATGATGGGAAGGTTAAACTTCTTAGCAAACTCCCAGTCTCTTTCATCATGTGCGGGAACTGCCATGATGGCACCGGTTCCGTAGCTCATGAGTACATAATCGGAAATCCAAATAGGAATCTCTTTATCATTAACAGGATCGATAGCGGTGAGACCGTTAAGGCAAACACCGGTCTTATCCTTGGCAAGCTCGGTTCTCTCGAAATCAGACTTTCTGGAGGCCTCCTCACGATACTTAACAACTTCATCGTAATTGGAGATACGATCCTTATACTTCTCGATGTAAGGATGCTCAGGGCTCATTACCATGTAGGTTGCACCGAAAAGGGTATCGGGTCTGGTGGTATAAACAGTAAGCTTATCCTCAGTTCCGGTAAGCTTAAAATCTACCTCAGCACCGGTGGAACGTCCGATCCAGTTTCTCTGCTGGGTCTTAACTCTCTCGATATAATCAACGCTGTCGAGACCTTCGAGGAGCTTATCGGCATACTCGGTAATCTTAAGCATCCACTGAGACTGCATCTTACGAACAACAGGAGCTCCGCATCTTTCGCAAACGCCGTTAACAACTTCCTCATTAGCAAGACCAACCTTACATGAGGTACACCAGTTGATGGGCATCTGAGTCTTATATGCAAGTCCTGCATTAAAGAGCTTAAGGAAGATCCACTGAGTCCAATGATAGTATCCGGGATCGGTGGTGTTTACTTCTCTGTCCCAATCGAAAGAGTAACCGATTGAATGAAGCTGCTCTTTGAAGCGTGCAACATTGTTCTTGGTAACAATCTTGGGATGAATCTTATTCTTGATGGCATAGTTCTCGGTAGGAAGACCGAATGCATCCCAACCCATGGGGAAAAGGACATTA
>JAEEGL013267619.1_pt1 | contig 12840 bp, 12 predicted proteins | sample 9134231 | NCBI WGS metagenome assembly JAEEGL01 (sample SAMN16246548, study PRJNA631951) | gut metagenome | biome: gut microbiome; feature: rumen; material: fiber-attached | host: Bos | place: Iran: Karaj | collected 2018-10
GTGGATGAATCAGAGCTGGGCACGAAATTCATTCCGATCAATCTGAAGTGGTATCACGGGATTTCAATCCGGGACGCGGCGTGGTTTTTGATGAAATCCCCGGCAGAGGAAAACGACAAGCCCCTGGAGTTCAGTGACGATTTGCCGGAGTGTATTTACAATTCTTCTACCGGTATGTATACGGCGGCGCAGATCGCGGCATACATGGGCTTCAACGAGATATACATGATCGGCGTGGACCATCATTTCCGCGTGAGCCAGAACAGCAAGGGTGAGGTCGTTGTTGACAACTCTGCGAAGGATTATTTCAGCGACAAGTATAACGAGGACCGGGACAAGCTTTATATCCCCAACACGGACAAAAGCACATGGACCTATGTCGCCATGAAGGAACAGTGCGACAAACGCGGTATCCATGTATACAACGCTTCCCGGCAGACAAAGCTGGAAGTATTTGAGCGAGTGGATTTCGACTCATTATTCTCATAAGCAGGGTTTGAAACCGATGACAGAAAACGCCAACCAACAATATCATACCCACATCACCGCTGATCGCCGCTGGTTCGATCTGAACCTGAAGGAGGTCTGGCAGTATCGGGATCTGATCTGGCTATTTACCAAGCGCAATTTCGTGCTGACATATAAACAGACGATCCTGGGGCCTATCTGGATTTTTCTGAGCCCGTTCATAACCAGCGTCATCTTCACCATCGTTTTCGGCGGCATCGCGGGCATTGAGACGGACGGCGTGCCCCACATCCTGTTTTATCTTTGCAGCAACGCGATATGGGGTTACTTCTCGTCCGGCGTCAACAAAAACGCCCACGCATTCACGAGCAACGCGCATGTATTTGGAAAAGTGTATTTTCCCCGGCTGACGATCCCCGTGTCCAACATCCTGTCGGCAGTCATCCAGTTCGGCATCCAGATGCTGATGGTTCTTGGATTCCTTGTCTACTATGTGATCATTGGGAGAGTGCATCCTCACTGGGCTGCCTGGCTGATGATCCCGGTGGAGCTGATCCATCTTGGCGTCATGGGACTCGGCTTTGGCATCATCGTATCCAGCCTGACCACAAAATACCGGGACCTGGCGATCCTGGTCGGCTTCGGCGTTCAGCTATGGATGTACGCGACGCCCATCGTGTATCCCCTGTCGATCATGGGTGAGAGCACTATACGCAGTCTGGTGATGATTAACCCGGTGACCATGCCTGTAGAGGTCATCCGCTATGCCGTGCTGGGGCAGGGGACCATCATCCCCGGATACTACGCGCTCTCCTGGGCGATCACGATCCTTGTCGCTTTGTTTGGGGTCATGATCTTTAATAGAGTTGAAAAGACCTTTATGGATACAGTATGAGGATATTGTTTTGAACGGAAAACAGGAAAACCGGGAAGTCGCCATCCGACTCTCCGGCGTAAAAAAAAGGTACAAGCTTGGCCAGATCGGCGGCGGCACGCTGCAGGGCGATCTGCAGAGCTGGTGGGCCCGGATCCACGGCAGGGAAGACCCGAACACAAAGATCGGCCAGGAACAGCGGCTGGTGGGCCAGACGTTTATGGCCCTAAACGGCATCGACCTGACCGTATACAAGGGCGAGGCCCTGGGCATCATCGGAGCCAACGGCGCCGGCAAGAGCACCATGCTCAAGCTGCTGTCCCGGGTCACCGCGCCCACCGAGGGGGAGATCGACATCTACGGCCGGATCGCCTCCATGCTGGAGGTGGGCACCGGCTTCAACGGAGAGATGACCGGCCGGGAAAACGTGTATATGAACGGCGCCATCCTGGGCATGACCAAGGCGGAGATCGACTCCAAAATGGAGCAGATCATCGACTTTTCCGAGGTGCGGGAGTTCATCGACACCCCGGTGAAGCGCTATTCCAGCGGCATGTACGTCAAGCTGGCCTTCTCCGTGGCAGCCCACCTGGACAGCGAGATCATGATCATGGACGAGGTCCTGGCCGTAGGGGACATGGCGTTCCAGAAAAAGTGCTTGGACAAAATGCGCGAGGCCGCCAACAGGGAGGGACGGACGGTCCTGTATGTCAGCCACAACATGAACACCATCCGCCAGCTCTGCGACCGGTGCATCGTGCTGGACAAGGGAAAGATCGTGTTTGACGGGGATGTGGAAGAGGCGATCGAGGTGTATTTGGGAATAGAAGCCAATGACGATACGTATATTGATTATTCGGATATACCTAGGCTCAAGTGGCTTCATTTTCATAAAATAAGAACGTTGAAGGCCGCCTTCGTTGGGAAAGACAGTATTGTATTCAGCAAACATGAACCGATGTATATCCAAATTAAGTGGCTAAACGAGCAGGATGTTTCCAATCTTTGTCTGCGAATTGAGATACTGCATTTGGATAGAAGACCGATTGCCACGGCGATGCTTTATGATTTTTACTCCGGAAAAAAGGACGAAGAAATCAGTCGGATTTTTACGGTAGATATCAGCAGTTTTGCGCCCGGAAAGTATACCATGAATTATACTTTCTTTGAAAAAAACCAGTTTGGCAGCAACTTAAATGTGGATTGTGTACATGGGCTGTATTTTGATATTGAAGATGATGACATCGTATGGGATGAAAAAAGCTGGGGATCAATTCAGCTTCCCGATTTGCTTGTGGAGGAGATAGGTAAATGAGCTTCAAAGACTGGCTACAGAATTTGCTGCCTGCTTATCGATGCAAAGATGCAATAATGGATGAATTGTATAATCAGAAAGCACAAATCACTCAGCTAAAAAAGTACATCAGGGATTTAGATGAAAAGAACGAGTATTTGTTTTATTGCTTACAGCATTTGGATGGGGAAAATGATTTAGAAACGAAACAACGAGTATTCCTCAATATGCCAAAGGCAAGCGGGAAGGGACGAGATTTCCAAGTAGCTGCAACTTATATTTTGCAACGAGTAAAGCGTATTTGCGATAGCAACGACATTTCGTTTTCTTTAGATGGAGGAACCCTCCTCGGCGCAGTGCGTCATCATGGATTTATACCATGGGATGACGACATTGATATTAGCATTTCGCGTGGAGATTACGATCGTCTTGAAAAAGCGATAAACCAGGATAAAGAACTTGTTATGAGGCGGTATTATAGGTATTTGGGCAAAGGAACTATAGCGAGCTATATTACAAAGATTAAGCTTAAAACAAGTGAATTATTCTATATAGATGTATTTACACGGGATGTTTTTATAGCTAAAAAAGATTTGCAAGAGGCATGGAAAGACTATTTGAGTTTGGAGAAAAGGTATAAAGACGAATTATACAAAGTCTTTTGTGAGCATGAGTTTAAACACATTGAATTAGATACAAAGCCAAGGTGTTATTCCCCAATGGATGATGCGGTCACAGAGCTGGAAAAGGCATTTCACCAAGAGTACAGCAGTGAATTTGGGGGCATAGAAGGAAAACCATATTATTGCTTGGGAATAGAAACAGATATCGATCTTATCAATATACTTAAACTTTGCCCGGCATCATTATTCCTTCCATATCAAAAGAACAGTGTTTTATTTGAAGGAGAATTATACTCCGCATATCGCGAATATGATAGTATCCTTCGAATACAGTACGGCGAATATTGGTCACTTCCTACCACAATTAGCCAAGCCCATCCTGACGAATTGTCAGACTTATGCCAAGAGGATAAAATGATTGTTGAATCAATTAAAAGTGGAAGATATGAAAGAATAGAATAAGCCAACAACATATTGGGTAGTCACTGATGTGATAGTAGTTTTAGACTGCTTGATTTTATGTTAAATCCACTTTCATATTAGGAATAAGGGAAATGCCTGAGATAAGTGTAATAGTCCCGGTCTATAATACCGAGAAGTATTTGCATCGCTGCGTTGATAGTATCTTGTCGCAGACGTTCACAGGTTTTGAGCTGTTGCTTGTTGATGATGGGAGCACTGACGTTAGCGGCGAGATCTGCGATGAATACGCCGCACGGGACAGCCGGGTGCGCGTCTTTCATCAGTCTAACCAAGGGCAGGCGGCCGCCCGCAATCACGCACTGGATTGGGTGCTTGTAAACAGTAGATGTGAATGGATATGCTTTGTTGACAGCGACGATTGGGTGCACTCTCGATTCTTAGAACGGTTGCTTTACTGTGCAAAAAAAGAAGGAGTTAAGGTTGCGTCCTGTGGGTTTCTGAAAACAAATTGTTATAAACCCGAGGAAATGACGATAAAGATTCCTGTCAAAATACCTGTATCAGATGACTATATCCGCAAGGATAAAAGAATTGTGGCCTATCCATGGGGACGTCTGTATCATTGTTCACTATGGGAAAACATTCGTTTCCCGGCAGGCCGTTTATGGGAAGATGTTGCAACCATTTATCGGGTGCTGTTTTCTGTGGATTCGGTTGCTCATCTTGACGAAGAACTATATTATTATTACGTAAATCCAAATGGGACTGTTAATCGTCCATGGAGTCCCAACCGAATGGATGAATTTCTTGCCTATGAAGAGCAATTGGAGTTTTTTAAAGACAAGTCAGAATACAGAGAAATCTATGAGACTCTTCAGGGAACATATATTCGAGCCATTAGCTATTCTTATTTCAAGGAACAGAATTCAGATCTTCCGCCTGATGAAAAACGCCAATATGCCAAAATCCTGAGAAAAAAGATTCGCTGTGCATTAAAAAAATACTGGAAATCAGCGGGAATCACATTATCAAATGATCGACACGTTTTCGACACGGCATATCCGAATTTAATGCAGGTTTATTGGTTAGTACAAAGCAGAGCGGACAAGTATTTAAAGAGGTGATCACATGGGCATTAAACACTATACGGACGCAGTTCGTGCCAGGATGCAGAACTGGGAGGGCAGGCACTTTGAGAAGACCCGTTACGGAAAAGCTCTTGCAAAGCTGAAGGACTCGCATAAAGGCGAAAAGTGCTTCGTGATCGGCAACGGCCCGAGCCTGAAAGCGGAAGATCTGCAAAAGCTCCATGAAAACCATGTTCTCTGCTTTGGCACCAACAGGATCTTTAAGATTTTTGATCAGACCGACTGGCGACCGGCTTTTTTTGCCAGCGAAGACATTATTATTCTCCGGGACATCCAGCGCGAAGTTGAAGAGATCCCGGCGCAAAAGAAGTTTATACCGGTCAATTTAAAGTGGTATGAGGATGTTGACATCAAAGGGGCAGATTATTTCTACATGGACTTTTCATCTGACCTCCCGGAAAGCTTCGGGATGTCTTTGAATGTGCCCCATGGCGTCAGATGCCATGCGACTGTCACGACTACTTGCCTTCAGATCGCAGTATACATGGGATTCAGCGAGATCTATTTGTTGGGTGTGGATCATAATTTTGCGAAAATGATCGACAAAAACGGCAATGTGGTGACAGATGAAACCATCAAGAACCATTTTACCGATGATTATGATAGAGACATTATCGACCAGGGATTTCAGATCGACAGTGCCACTGAAGCGTATTTGAATATTGAGCGGCTGAGCCGCAAGCTCGGGACTTTCCGCGTATTCAATGCGACCCGCGGCGGAAAGCTGGAGGTATTCCAGCGAGTAAGTTTTGACGAATTACAACTGTAAAAGGAGATAATACAATGAATGCTATCGGTGTAATTCCTGCCAGGTATGGCTCATCCCGTTTCCCTGGCAAGCCGCTGCAGGACATTTGCGGAAAACCCATGCTCTGGTGGGTCTACCATCAGGCGATCAAAGTCAAAGAGCTCAGCGACGTTTATGTCGCAACGGATGATGAGCGTATAATGGATCTTTGCCGGCAGTATGATATGAAGGCGGTCATGACCGGCGAACACTCCACACATATCGCCCGCGTGCATGAGCTTTCCACGAAAGTCGACGCGGATTACTATGTCAATGTCAACGGGGACGAGCCGTTGATCGAGCCGGAGACGATCCGGGCCATTATCCCCAAGGAAACCTCCGCGGAACCCAAAGTATTCGGACTGATGAAGATCCTGAGAGACCCGGTCGAACTGATCGACCCGACGAATATCAAGGTCGCCTGCAATAAAGACGGGGTAGCCTTGTATATCTCCCGTGCACCCATTCCTCACCCGTACAAAACGATCCTTTTTGAGTATAAAAAAGCGATCGGTGTGGAGTGCTGGAACAAGGCGGCACTGGAGCTGTTCGTCAATTCAGAGCCCGGTGTTATGGAGACGATTGAAGATCTTGTTGCCCTTCGGTTCTTTGAAAACGGGTGCCCCATGCATTATACGCTGGTAGAGAGCAATTCTCTGTCGGTCGATACGCCCAAGGATCTTGAGAAAGTCCGCCTGATTATGGAGGGCCTCCTGAAAAACAGTGCCAGATAAGAAAACGGCATCATAGGAGAATGCGGATATGGACAACAGTATTCGTTTGCTGGACTGCACATTGCGTGACGGCGCACATCTGAATAAAGGCAATTTTGGGAAGACGGTTATCAAAGAAACCATCAAGGATCTGGTCAAAGCCAACGTCGATATTATTGAGGTCGGCTTTTTTGACAATGGTGTACATGATGACGATTGCTCATACTTTTCGTCTATTGAGGAAGTAAAACGGATTCTTCCTGCGCAGAAAGGGAATTCCCGCTTTTCACTGATGGCGGATTTTGTGGACGTCAGCCAAGTCGAGCCGTGCGATGGAACGGTTGAGTTTTTCCGCCTCTCATTCAAACGGCATCGGTTGGAATGGGGATTGAATGCGGCCAGAATTCTCATGGACAAGGGATACAAGTGCTATATCAACCCGGTCAACTGCAATGTCTATACCGATTCTCAATACCTTGACGTCATTCAGAGAGTCAATGAATTAAAGCCTTACGGGTTCTCCATCGTTGATACTTTCGGCGTCCTGAGAAAACAGGACTTGTCACGAATCTATTATCTGGTTGAGGGCAACCTGGACCCGGATATCGTGATCGGTGTTCATCTGCACGAAAACCTTGGCCTCGCTCTTTCACTGGCCCAGCATTTTCTTGAGATCAGAGATCCCAAAAGGAGCGTTTCCGTTGACTGTTCGCTTTTGGGCATGGGCCGCGTTCCGGGCAATCTCTGCGCTGAGCAGATTATGGATCATCTGAATATTTATTATGGAGCCGAATACAATACAGAGCCTGCATTGGACGCAATCGATGACTTTATTGCCCCCATAAAGCGGGAGATCCCCTGGGGATACTCTGTACCTTATGCGCTGTCCGGGAAATACAGGATCCACAGAACTTACCCCGAATACCTGCTGAAAAAGAACCGATTGAAAACAAAAGACATTCAACGGATCCTCCGCATGGTTGACAAGGATCATATTGAAATGTTTGATGAGGCCTACATTGAGGACCTGTACCGACAGTATGTGAGCGTAGACTACGATGATTCACAGAGCCGAAACTGGCTTTCGTCTCAGATCGAGGGGCAGAATATTGTGGTTCTGTGCCCGGGAAGGTCTCTTGCGGAAAACACGGAATCGATTCTCGCGGAAATCAGAAAGAGCAAGGCTATAGTGTTTTCGGTGAATTTTATTCCTGGATTTATCTCTCCGGATTATGTTTTCTGCGCCAATGTAAAGCGTCTTCCGAACATCGTCGATTCAAGCGGGCCTGTACGGCTGATCACATCCAATCTGATTGAAGCGGCGGAGGACAACTACGAGCGAGTATTCTCTTTTAACGATTGTGTGTATTTTAACGAAGAATTCTGCGAGGACTCCACATTGATGCTGCTGAAAATCCTTATGGAATGCGGATGCGAGCGTATTTCCATAGCCGGCTTCGATGGCTTTCAGACTGGCACCGAGAATTATTACATTCCGCAGTATACCCGCGAAGAGGGGACAAATGTGTCAACAAAAAAAGTCACGCATATCCTGACCAATGCGCTGGACAAGCTCAACATCCGTTTTTTGACTCCGTCTGCTTACCAGACAGAAACGTGAGGAGAAACATGAAGATCAAAATGCTTGTCATGGATGTGGACGGCACGCTCACCGACGGCCGCATCTACATAGGCGCCGACGGGGAAGTGATGAAAGCCTTCGACGTCAGGGACGGCTATGGGATTAAACATATCTTACCGCGATACGGCATTATTCCGGTGATCATCACCGGCCGGCAGTCTGCGATCGTGGAGCGGCGCTGCGCAGAGCTGGACATCACCGAGCTGCACCAGGGCGTGGCCGACAAGCTGGGAAAGCTGAAGGAAACAGCGGAGAAACACGGGATCCCGGCTGGCGAGATCGCCTATATCGGCGACGATGTCAACGACATCCCCTGCATGGAATATGCCGGGCTCTCTGCCTGCCCGGCGGACGCGGCGAGCGCCGCTATGGCCGCCGCTGACTACGTCTGCCGCTGCGCGGGCGGCAGGTCGGCCGTGCGGGAATTCATCGAATACATCACGGAAAACAAAGAATAACCGCTTTCCCAAGGGGTTCTCTCTGCCGGATGCGCAGCGGACGGATCGACGATCGGCTTTTTCATTTCCAAAGTCGGGGCAGGAGCACGCGGTCCGCTCACGGGCCTGCAGGGAGACCTTCGGAACAGACAGGCAAAGGAGCTGCAGCATGACGATCACAGTGACCGGCGGCGCCGGATTCATCGGGTCCAACTTTATTTTTTATATGATGGCCGGGCATCCGGATTACCGGATCGTCTGCCTGGACAAGCTGACCTACGCCGGAAACCTCTCTACTCTGGCCCCGGTGATGGACAGACCCGGTTTCCGCTTCTGCAGGACGGACATCAGCGACCGGGAAGCGGTCTACAGCGTGTTTGAAGAAGAACGCCCGGATATCGTGGTGAACTTCGCGGCGGAGACCCATGTGGACCGCAGCATTGAGGACCCGGAGCTTTTTCTCCGCACCAACATCATAGGCACCTCTGTTTTGATGGACGCCTGTCTGAAGTACGGCGTTTCCCGGTTCCATCAGGTATCTACCGATGAAGTCTACGGTGACCTGCCGCTGGACCGCCCGGAGCTGCTTTTTACCGAGGAGACGCCCATACACACCAGCAGTCCGTATTCCAGCTCCAAGGCGTCGGCTGACCTGCTGGCATTGGCGTATCACCGCACATACGGCTTGCCGGTCAGCATATCCCGCTGCTCAAACAACTACGGCCCCTATCAATTTCCCGAGAAGCTGATCCCCCTGATGATCATCAACGCGCTCAACGATAAACCACTGCCGGTTTACGGAGCCGGTTTGAATATCCGGGACTGGCTGTATGTGGAGGATCACTGCAAGGCGATCGACATGATAATCCAAAACGGCAGGGCAGGGGAAATCTACAACATCGGCGGCCACAACGAAATGCGGAACATCGACATCGTGAAGCTCATCTGCAGAAAGCTGGGGAAGCCGGAGAGCCTTATTACATTCGTCAGCGACCGGAAAGGCCACGACCTGCGCTATGCCATCGACCCGACCAAGATCGGCGCCGAGCTTGGCTGGCAGCCGGAGACAAGGTTTGCCGACGGAATAGAGCGGACGATCCGGTGGTATCTGGACCATGAGGAGTGGTGGCAGCCGATCATAACCGGCGAGTACCGGACGTACTACGAAAAAATGTACGGGAACAGGGGAAGAGCCTGGTGAGAGTGCTTGTGACCGGCGTCAACGGGCAGCTTGGCCATGACGTGATGCTGGAGCTATCAAAGCGCGGATATGAGGCTGTCGGCTCCGGCAGCGGCAGACAGTATGAAGGCAGGGATGCGGTCGCGTCCATGCCTTATCTGCAGCTGGACATAACGGATGCGGAGGCAGTCATGCGGACGATCTCCGCCGTGAAGCCCGATGCGACGGTACACTGCTCGGCCTGGACGGCGGTAGACGCCGCGGAAGACCCGGAAAACCGCAGCAGGGTCTTTGCCCTCAATGCCGGCGGACCGGAGAACATCGCGAGAGCCTGCAGCGAGAATCACAGCAAGCTGGTCTGCCTGTCTACGGACTATGTATTCAACGGGCAGGGCACGGAGCTGTGGCGGCCGGACAGCAGGGATACGGCACCCCTGAACGTCTATGGACAGAGCAAGCTGGAGGGCGAGCTTGCTGTGGCGCGATGTACAAAAGAGTATTTTATCGTGCGCACAGCCTGGCTTTTCGGAGCGAACGGGAACAACTTCGTCAAGACCATGCTCCGGGCCGGAAGAAAGCACGATACCGTGCGGGTGGTCAGAGATCAGATCGGGACGCCGACGTATACGGTCGATCTGGCCCGGCTGCTGGCAGACATGATTTCCACGGAAAGGTACGGCTGCTATCACGCCACCAATGAGGGCGGATTCATCTCCTGGTATGATTTTACCCGGGAGATCTATCGGCAGGCCGGACTCAAGACACAGGTGATCCCGGTGACCACGGCGGAATACGGGCTGTCCAAAGCAGCCCGCCCATTCAACTCCCGCCTGGATAAAACAAAGCTGACAGAAAACGGCTTCGCGCCTCTGCCTGACTGGCGCGACGCGTTGGCGCGGTATCTGAAGGAGACCTCAAATGGGACAGATCCATGTGGAATATGATGCCGGCGGGATCTCCGGCCTCTGCGTGATCACACCCGCTGTTCACGGCGACAGCAGGGGATACTTCATGGAGACCTACAACGCCAGGGACATGCGGGACGCCGGGCTGGACGTCGCCTTTGTCCAGGACAATCAGAGCAGCAGCGCCAAGGGCGTGCTCCGGGGCCTGCATTATCAGAAGCAGTTTCCCCAGGCAAAGCTGGTGCGGGTGATCCGGGGCGCGGTATTTGACGTCGCGGTGGATCTGCGGAACGACAGCCCCACGTTCGGCAAGTACCACGGCATCCTCCTGACGGAAGAGAACAAAAAGCAGTTTCTGATCCCGCGGGGCTTCGCCCACGGCTTTCTCGTGCTTTCCGAAACAGCGGAGTTCTGCTACAAATGCGATGACTTTTACCATCCCGACGATGAGGGCGGGCTGGCCTGGAACGACCCGGAGATCGGGATCCGGTGGCCGGGCCTGACCGGCAGCTACGGCGGTACGGCCTCTTCCGCGGGGTATCTGGTGGATAACGGCCCGCTGATCCTGTCTGACAAGGATCAAATGTGGAAGGGACTGAAAGAGACCTTCCGCTTCTGAAAGGAGAACACACATGAAGGGAATCGTGCTGGCGGGCGGAAGCGGAACAAGGCTCTATCCCCTGACAAAAGTGACCTCCAAGCAGCTACTACCCGTTTATGACAAGCCGATGGTGTATTATCCTCTCTCAACGCTGATGCTGGCGGGGATCCGGGACATACTGATCATCAGCACGCCGGAGGATACACCGCGTTTCATGGCGCTTTTGGGGGATGGATCCCAGCTCGGCATCGCGATCTCCTATAAGGTGCAGCCGAGCCCCGACGGATTGGCGCAGGCGTTCCTCCTGGGAGAGGATTTTCTGGACGGCGGCCCGGGCGCGATGGTCCTGGGGGACAATATTTTTTACGGGAACGGCTTCAGCCGTCTTCTCCGCTCCGCGGTCACAAACGCTGAAGAGAACGGCCGCGGGACCATCTTCGGATATTATGTTAACGATCCGGAGCGCTTCGGCGTGGTCGAATTCGATGTCGACGGGAGAGTAAAGGGCATCGAGGAGAAGCCGAAAAAGCCTAAAAGCAACTATGCGGTGACAGGCCTGTACTTTTATCCGGGCGATGTCTGCGCACGGGCAAAAGAGGTCAGACCCTCTGCCCGGGGGGAGCTGGAGATCACGACGATCAACGAAATGTATCTGCAGGACGGACTGCTGGACGTGGAACTGCTCGGGCGCGGCTTCGCATGGCTGGATACCGGCACGCTGCAGGCGCTGCACAAAGCGGCCAACTTTGTGGAGACCGTCGAGACGCAGCAGGGGATCATGATCTCTGCGCCGGAGGAGATCGCATATAAAAATGGGTGGATCGATAAAGACATTCTCATGGAGAGCGCGAAGGCCTATGGGAAAAGCCCGTACGGCGAACACCTGAGGGCGGTGGCGGACGGAAAGCTCCGGTACTGAGTGTCGTGCCATCGGGCAATGCAAACGGCGAAAGCCGATGCAGTCGACAGAGGAAAACGGAGATGCTGAGAGCGAAAGGAAAGGTTTTAACGGCGATACTTGTTATTGCTGTCATATTGGCCGTATCCGCGGCTTCGCTCTGGCTATCCGCCCATGCCCTAACAGTCACCCGTTATTCCTTCGCCTCCCCGAAACTCACCGCCCCGATCCGCATCGTGCAGCTCACCGATCTGCATAACAGCGAGTTCGATGAGAATAATAAGCAACTGACGGAGAAAGTCGCGGCGCAGGAGCCGGACCTGATTTTGATCACCGGGGACCTGCTCAACCAGAACGAGGAGCGCACGGACACAGCGGAGACCCTGCTCCGGGAGCTCTCGCGGATCGCCCCCGTGTACGTTTCCTATGGGAACCACGAGAAAGCGCACGAAATGCGTTTCGGCACGGATATCCGCAGGCTTTATACGGACGCCGGCGCGACGGTCCTGGAATACGACTGGCTCGATCTGGCGGTAAAGGGCCAGAATATACGGCTGGGCGGGCTCTACGGCTATTGTCTTCCCGCCGCGCTCCTTGAGACCGGCGAGGCGAGAAAAAAAGAGTGCGCTTTTCTTACCGATTTCCAAAGTACGGGGGATTTCACGATCCTCCTGTGCCACATGCCCGTCTGCTGGATCCGCAGCGGCAGCCTGGACGCCTGGGACATAGACTGCGTCCTGTCGGGGCACTCCCACGGCGGGCAGATGCGATTCCCGCTGATCGGCGGCCTGTGGGCGCCGGACCAGGGGTGGTTCCCGGGACGCATGCGCGGACTGTACCGGTCGGA
>JAEEGL014787494.1_pt1 | contig 12840 bp, 9 predicted proteins | sample 9134231 | NCBI WGS metagenome assembly JAEEGL01 (sample SAMN16246548, study PRJNA631951) | gut metagenome | biome: gut microbiome; feature: rumen; material: fiber-attached | host: Bos | place: Iran: Karaj | collected 2018-10
AATTTTGAGGGTTGAGAAATCCGAAAAACAACTGTAGCACTGTAGCGCTGTAGCAGACATCGAAAAAAGTTTGAAAAAAGTTTGTCATTTATTCGAGAACCGCAATGGCAATGTCGTATCTTTGCAACGTCAAAAACGAGGTAGGGAATGCACTCCTTAACTGGGCGGCAAAAATTGCCTAACTAGAGAGAAAGAATTACCACGAAAGCCCCCTCCATCTCCCCCTTTGGGGGAGTGAAACACGAAAAAGAAAAATATTTACAAAGACCCCCAGTCGCCACCTTGGGGGAGTGATGAATGCTAAAGGCCACAGCATAAAGGCGGCATAAGAGAAAATTAAACTTTAATTATGAACCACGGTTCCCAAACTAAGCACTCCCCCAAAGGGGGAGCAGGGAGGGGGCCAACTAACACACATTAAATTATGTTGAAAGTAAAAGCAAACGAAAAGAAAATCAAGATTGGCAAGTACGAAGGCACTTACCGCTACGTGATGATGCCCGAGCTGTACACCACCCTTAACCAACAGAAAGTTATCAAGGAGGCTGCCCTTCGCAGCGGAGTAAGCCGTGGTGTGATGCAGGCATGCTGGGACGCAGCAGGCGAGGTTATCAAGGCATGGGCCACCGAAGGCCATAGCGTGGCCATCCCCGGACTGGGCAGTATGCGATTCGGCCTGCGTGCCAAGAGCGTGGCCGACGTGAACGAGGTGAAGGCAGGTCTCATCACCAGCCGACGTATCATCTTCACGCCCAACGTGGAGCTGAAGGACGAACTGGCGGACACTGCCGTACAGATCACCTGTTACGACCGCAACGGCAAGGAGGTGAAACGAGTAACCAGCACCGACGATGGCGTTGTGGAAGACCCAGACAGCCTCACCCCCGACCCCTCTCCGAAAGGCGAGGGGGGAGACAGCGATGAGTGAAAGCAGCCTCTCCCCTAACCCCTCTCCGAGGAGAGGGGGACTTATCCGAGGAGAGGGGGAATTTAAAAGATTATTAACAATTTAACAAAGTCCTCAGAACCTCAGCTCATTAGCCTTGCTCTAAATAGTTCCCCTCTCCTCGGAGAGAGGTTAGGGGTGAGGCCAGAGGGCGGGGGAAGAGGCCGATATGATTATGAAAAGAGAAACATGGAAATTCGTCATTCAGACGATACTGGCTGTGCTGACAGCCATTGCTACCAGCTTCGGTGTGACCAGCTGCATAGGACATTAGAAAGAATAAGGGCAGGCCCGAAGGTCTGCCCTTTATTATTATCTCCTATTTTGTTGATTAGCTTTAGAAAGTCCAGCCGAATGTTGCGTAATGGCACTTGCCATTGCCAGCTGTTTCATAAATCAGAGAGTAGCCCAGAGAGAACTTCTCCTTGAACTGAAGACCCAATCCCCAAGTAATACCGAAGGCACTTGTCTTAGCACCGCCCAGATAGGTATAGCCCATATCCAGATTGGTATAGCCACGCAGATTACCCTTCCAGAATGTAGGAGTGAAGAGACGGGCACCGGTCTTGAAGCTCATCATCCAGCCGTCGCTAAGACCCTTGAAGGGACCGTTGAACTCATAAGTCAGTACATCCCAAGCCACATTGAAACCTTCGAACTCTGCCACAGGCTTCTGATAACCAACAGCGAAGCCCCAGCCGCCTGCACCATTATTACCACCCAACTTAACATCGGCAGTAACATTGCCGTTGAAGAAATTCTCTGCACTTGCGTTCATTGTAAATGTCATTGCCAAAGCGGCAACAAGTAATTTAAATGCTTTCATAAATAGAATTTGTTTAGATTAATAATTATGTTAATAAAGCATGTCTCACGTCATGTAGCGATTCCTATTTCTGAATCCGAAACCGCGATTCTGTTAATGCAAAATTAAAATATTTTTCATAAAACGGCAAGCTATTTCGGTAATAACACGCCATTTTACCGTTTTTTTACACAGAAAATACCATTATTTTCTCTACACATGTGTAAACTCAAATGTCCATTTATGCCTATTCAATGTTCGGAAAGTCTTCCAACTAAAATCATAATTTAAATATTTTTTGCAAAAAGGTTAAATTTTGTTTGGCGGTTACAACAAAACTATGTACATTTGCAAAAAGAAGAAACCTAAACGAAAGATTCTAATAAAGATGTTACCTTAAAACTAACTAAACTATTTTTTGAAGGTGGGCACCATATTTGAGACAGAAGGGGGTGCCCCCTTTTTTGTTATACAACTGAAGTTTCTGAAGTTAAAGTGGAAGTTAATTCGCGATGCTCATGGAAGTAAAAAGGAAGTTAAAAGGGACGCATGAGGATAAAAGGAGGAGGATAAATCAAATATTTTGGAAAACTTTTGGTGGAAACAGAAAAAAGCCATACCTTTGCACGCAAAATCATTAATAACAGCTCCTTATCATCTTCTGTTTACAGAAATTCGGGAGCACAAAACGAAAAAGAAAATGAAAGAAGGAATCCATCCCGAGAACTATCGCCCCGTAGTCTTCAAGGACATGAGCAACGGCGATATGTTCCTGAGCCGCTCTACTGCTAAGAGCAATGACACAATCGAATTTGAAGGAGAAACATATCCCCTGATCAAGTTGGAAATCAGTAACACCTCTCACCCCTTCTATACTGGTAAGAGCAAGCTGGTTGACACAGCAGGACGTGTGGATAAGTTCATGAGCCGCTACGCTCGCACCAAGAAATAATTGCGAGTTGGTTCAGACAAGAAATAGCGCATTACAGAGAGGTGTAGATGATAAAAATGTCTGCACCTCTTTTTTTCCCCTAAAAACTAACTCCATCCAATCCACAAAATGAGAAAATACTATTACTACCTGGCACTGTTCTGCATGACTTTCTGCCTGATGGCATGCAACAAGGACGAAGGCGGCAACATCGCCCCTGCCCAGAAGAGGGACGACATGATGTCCCTAATCGGCAACGAGGCTAAAGACTACCAGCAACGCCTGGAAGTACCTGCCGTAAAAGACCAGAGCATGTTTATCGTACACAGCACGAAGGAAAACGGCGTTACCTCTATTACCTATACAGAGGAGTGGGACAAAGACCAGAAGACACAGCGCTGGGCTGCTTACAGGATTACCGATGCCAATGCCGTAAACAACTGGAACCGCAACAACTGGAAAGGGACAATATGGAAGGGAACCTACTATGACGGCGACCCGTTCCAGGAAGATTCCGTCATCCCCCTGATGTATCGCACACGTCTGGCAGATTACAGAAACAGCGGCTATACACGCGGACATATCGTAAACTCGCAGGACAGGCTGATGTCTAAGAATGCCAACGGGCAGACTTATTATCTCTCTAACATACAACCCCAGATTTACGACTTCAATGCAGGTGTCTGGCTGAATATGGAAGACTGGGTACATAAGTTGGGCTTTAACAAGACCAAGCGCCAAGTGCTATACATTGCCAAAGGCGGTTCTACCACCAAGACAGCAAGCGTACCAAATCCATTATATACCAAGGACGAGGCTGGAGGAAAAATCAGCATCCCCGTACCTCGCTACTTCTGGATGGCTATCCTACTGTATGACAACAGCGACAAGTATCACGCCATCGCCTTTTGGGTGGAGCTTCGCGCTAATTCGGACACCAACATCAAGAACTACACCATCAGCATTGATGAGTTGGAAAAGAGAACGGGCATCGACTTCTTCCCCAACCTGCCCGATGATGTGGAGGAATCGGTGGAGGCTGTCAAGAACCTCAACGATTGGAGTTGGTAGGCTAGTAAACAGTAAACCATGTACAGACTTCAAAATTCAATCATATTATGAGACGTAGCACGTTAGCAGCAGTGACTTTGATTCTTCACTTTTCACTCTTCACTTTTCACTCTTCTGCCCAGCAGGTGAAGATGCGTGACGTATTTGCTCAGGCTCCTGACAGCATATTCCCCTTGTTGACCAAGAACAACAAGTTGGACTGCATAGACTTCATAGAGAACAACATGCGGGCAAGGGTAAAGAACAAGTTTGACACCTACTCTGAGCTGACTGCCCTCACGAATGACTATATGCGTATGCAAGTGTCTGAAAGGAGTAGCGTGGAAATGAAAATCTTCAACGATTCACTTCTCTGCCTTATCAGGACTTACTATGGCCCAGCTGCTGACAGCGAGGTGTATTTCTATAATGTATCATGGCAACCTGTCAACTACAACTTGGAACGTCCCAAGGCTGACGATTTCTTCCAACCCGGTGCGGATATGGAGGTCTGCGGTCTGCTCCGTCAGCTTCCACTCATAAAAGCAACCCTCTCCCCAGACGACACGACTCTGACATGGGCGCTACAGATTACAGAACTGACAGAGACGCAGCAAAGAACCATAGAACATTCCATAAGTTCGATAGCAGTAAAGCTGTAAATAATGTGGATAATATACGCTTTCCTTTCCGCAGCCCTGCTGGGATGTTATGATGTATGTAAAAAGCATTCACTGAGGGGCAATGCCGTCATACCTGTTCTTTTCTTGAACACACTGTTCTGCTCCCTCATCTTCCTGCCCTTAGCAGCCACAGCCCCTTTTGGCGGATGGGAAGTACAGCGTTATATAGTACTGAAAGCCTGCATCGTACTCAGCAGTTGGATACTGGGATATATCGGCATAAAGTATCTACCCCTCACTTTAGTGGGTCCCATAAACGCCACAAGACCCGTAATGGTGTTACTGGGAGCCCTCCTGCTGTTTGGCGAACGACTAAACCTATACCAATGGATAGGTGTAGCTTTGGCTATACTTAGCTTCTTCCTGCTAAGTCGTAGCGGAAAGAAGGAAGGAATAGACTTTCGGCACAATCGCTGGATTCTCTGCATTGTGGGAGCTGCCATACTGGGTGCTCTAAGCGGTCTGTACGATAAGTATCTGCTGGCATCACCTCAGGATGGCGGTGTGGGGCTGAACAAACTGACTGTACAAAGCTATTACAACTTTTACCAGTGTCTGATGATGGGCGTCGTTCTGCTAACGCTCTGGTATCCGCGAAGGGAGAAGGGAACACCTTTCCACTGGACGTGGACCATCCCCATGATTAGTATCTTCCTGAGTATAGCCGACTATGTTTACTTCTGCTCTCTACACGAGGCTGGTGCACTGGTAAGCGTTGTCAGCATGGTACGTAGGGGAAGCGTAATAGTAAGCTTTATGATTGGTGCTTTCCTCTTTCACGAGAAGAATCTTAAGAGTAAAGCCATCGACCTATTCCTCGTCCTCTTAGGAATGGTGTTCCTGTTCTTAGGAACAATCAATCATTGAACATTTTCCCCCTTTTTTCTCATCAATATTGAATGTTGACGAGAAAAAGCGCATTGCCTGGCACACTCTCACCAGCTGAGCAACGATTCTTCTGTTCTATTACCTGACAAAACTGTTCGTTCGTCATGCGCCCACGCCCCACTTCCAAGAGGGTACCCACGATAGCACGGACCATATTACGAAGGAAACGGTTGGCTGTAACGGTGAAGCGCCACTGACCCGGGCCTACTTCGTCCCAATGTGCCTCGGTAATGGTGCAGAGGTTGGTCTTGGTGTCCGTATTAACCTTAGAAAAACTGGTAAAGTCCTGATACTGCAACAGGAGCTGTGCAGCCTGGTTCATGGCCTGAAAATCTATCTTCCCATGCAGCATCCAGCTATAGTGACGACAGAAAGGATCCTTCTGCGTATGCACAAAGTAGTGGTACGTACGACTGGTGGCCGAGAAGCGTGCATGCATATCATCTGCCACGGGCTCTACCTTCTGAATAGCTATATCCTGAGGAAGAATCTTATTGAGACGGTAAGCCAACTGCGGACAATCCACAGCCTCATCAAAGTCGAAGTGAGCCACCATCATCTTCGCATGTACACCAGCATCGGTTCGACCAGCTCCAACCACCTCTATAGGCTTACGCAACAAGGTAGAGACCCCCTGCTGAAGCGTCTCCTGAACGCTGATGCCGTTGGGCTGAATCTGCCAGCCGTGATAACGGGTACCGTCGAAAGAAAGAGTGATGAAGTATCGCATGCCTGTCTGTTATCTGATTACCTTACGGCCACGTCTGACATATATACCTCTATACTTAGGCTCTCCAGACAAGCGGGTGCCGCTAAGGGTGTACCATGCATCGTCTGCCTTTCCCTTTGAAGCAAGCAAATCCTGAAGCCCATCCTCATCCTGACGCACATGAGCAGTGAGGGGCACTACCAAATCGTTCAAGCCCGTGGTGCTCAGTGTAAGCGTACCCGTATAATCGCCATACGCCTCCTGAGCAGAAAGGCGTACATAGAAGAAACTGCCTGTCTTAGAACCAGACAGCATCATCCTCTGCGACCAGTCTTCCTCGTCAGCATCGGGGTCGTCGCAAATCACAAAAGGCTCGCTGGCTACAATCGTGAACAGATTACTCTTGGTATCCTTCATCACAACGGTAACAAGGACTGGTTCGCTGGGCTGACACGGATCGGCTGCAAAGTCAGCACTTTCCGGCGTCACCTCGAAGACGGACTTCTCCGTAGCTCCGTTGACATCAAAGGCATAGTCCACACTATCGCCCCAGATATATTCGGGCAGATTAGGAAAGTCCACAAAAGGATTGCGATTACCCTGAATGCCATATACAGCCTCGTTGCGCTGACGTTCGATGTCATCAACAGGGTCTTGACGGTTCCACGTCAGGAACAGCTCGTAAGCCCAGCGCTGCAACGTAGGCCAGTCATTCTTCTCCAGCATGGTAAGTCCTTCTCCTGTCCAGACAAGGTTGCTATAGGCGGTTACCATATAGAAATAGCTGCGGGCAAAGTCGCCCTTCCATTCATCGGCAGGTTCCCACAGATTAGCCGTCTTGTTTCCAGCCTTACCCGTCCCCACCTTGGTGCATCCGTTGTTGGTCTTTACGTTGGTGACAACGCCCATAGCATAGTTGTTCTTGGCCGTATTGATGCTTACCTCGCAAGGCATCAGGTTGAAAAGGTCCTTGTATGCCTGATTCTTGTCTCCGCCCCACCAGCTCTTAGGGAAAGAGTGCTCAATGTTCATACCACTGGCAGCACTTACATGGTCTTTGGGGAAATAGAACACGCCATAGCTATAGCGGTCGCGCACCTGATTGCCATTGAAACGGTCGGTCTGGTAGAAACCCGACCACGTACGGCGCTCTCCACTTCCGTAATCCAGCATCGTTGCCCGCCTGATGATAGTACGGAAGGCAGCCTTCAGCTCAGCCTTTTTCTTTCCGTCCACGCCAGTGTAGTACTCGGGAGGCACACCACCCCATACACAGCAAAAGCTGTACAGGAAAGCCACAAGAGTTAATATATTTCTATAGTATCTCATCCTTCATTCATCTTTTGACGACAAAGTTACGAAGAAGTATGTGCGCACGCAAATTTTGTACAGAAAAACTGCTTACCACATATAAAAGAAGGCGCAGCCAAAAAAGCTACGCCCTCCGCTATGTACATTAATTTTAATTATGAATTAAAATAAGATCTTCTTACCGCCAACGATGTTGATACCCTTCTGCAACTTGCTCAGGCGCTGACCAGCCAAGTTGTAGATACCAGTCTTGTTGACGTTATCGTTAACGTTAACGTTTGCAATACCATTAGGATCCTCTTCCTCATTGTAATAGCCCTTGATCTCGTCATACAGAACTACCAAATGAGTCTTGTCCAGAACAGGAGTAGCATCCAGTCCTAAAGTCTGATACCATGCAGGAACTTCAGCATCGCCATTGAGCTTGAAGCAAACCTCACCGCTTGCCAGCTGCTCGGGAGTGACTGCAATAGGAGCCTCACAGTTTGAAGCCTTATTACCAATAGCAATGGTGGTAGTAGAACCATCCTGGAGGCAATAGTAGTTGTTCTTTACGTTTGCTGTATTGCCACCATTCCAGTTGGCAATGATAGCAGCAGCAGTTGTACAGTTATCATTAGCAATAATCTTACCAATGCTCAGACAGTTCTGCACGCCCTGGAATCCAGGAACCTTGCAATAGCCCAAGATACCGCCGTACTTAGAATTCTGGCCAATAATCGTACCACTGAAGATACAGTTCTTGACACCACCTGCATAAGTATAACCAATAATACCAGCCTGACAGTCACCACTACCACTATGGGTAAGCGTACCGCTGTATTCGCAACCCTCTACAAGAATCTTACTGCTGGTGCTACAGCCACCAACGATACCACCTGTATGGGCTTTACAGTTGGCAACATTTACATCCATTGAACTATGAACGCCGCTAACGACAGAGGTACCTTCAGCCTGTCCTACGACACCATTATAATTATAACCGTCGGATGTCAATATACCACTGATACTGAAGTTCTTAACGGTTGCATTATTAATGTATCCAAACAGGCCGTTATTGTCATGAGTAGCCTTGTAAACAAAGTTCTTAATTGCATATCCCTGACCATCAAAAACACCAGAGAAGGGAGCGCTTGCAGACGAACCAATAGGCTCAACCATCTCAACATCGGTCATATCGATGTCACTTGCCAAGACAGCGTTGATATCTGCCTGTCCACTGTTTACAAACGCAGCAAACAGCTGCAATTGTATTGCATTAGAAATCTGATATACACCATCAACGTTGGGCATATACTTATCCAAGATGCTCAGTTTTTCGGCAATGGCAAGTGCCTCTTCTGCAGAAACATCACCTTTTGCAAAATGTTCAATAGCAGCATATACAAAATCCTCCATCTCATTATATTCATCTTCGTCAATGATACCAAGTGCAATAAGAGAAGAAAGTATATCCACTGCTGGTTCGTATGCTTTTGCCATGGCAATGTAAGCCTGGCGGCATGCATGAACCTCGTTGAAGAGTGTAGAGAAGGTATTGATGAGAGCCATCTTCTCCTCACCTGTAGCAGCGGCATCCACAGCAGCTATAGCTGCAATAAGACGACCCTTAAGTTCTGCAGAGATATTGGGCTTCTTTTCATAATCAGAATATCCATCACTGGCCACAAAATCTACAATAACCTGAGCACGGGCGGCAAAGCCTTCCAATACCTCAGCCAGTTTCTCGTTGGCCTCTTCTGCTGTTCCCAGATAATATACATGCAGATTGCCGAAGGGCATCCAGTCGCCAGTGCCACTGGCACCAAGGTTGCGCATACCGATGGTCAGGGTTCCGTCTGTTACCTCTGCTGCACAGAAGTTCTGGTAACGACCGAAATCGAATGCATAAGAGCAGCCATTGAATGAAGAGGGAACCAGACCTACCACCTCTGCGCCATCCAGATACTCGCTGTCATTGCCAATCAGACAGTTTACATAGTTTGTTGTATCCTCCACGCTGATGATATCCTCGCCTGAAGTCATGACGTAGTTGTAGGTGTTGTTCAGATAAACCTGACCGCCATATAACTGAGAGTAGATATCCTGGCCATCGAGGAACAAACCGTTCAGTGACATCATGTAGATACCGTTTTCCAGATTAGACACAGTCTGGTTGATATCGAAGGTTCCGTCCTTACCACGGGCAATATTCATAACCTCAGCGACACCACCGGTAGCGAAGGTTGCGCCCTCGCCAGCTTCCTTGTTCCAGCCCTCGAACTTATCCTCGCCCTGTGTAAAGGTAGGATTAACAATCAGGCGAGTAATCTCAGTTCCAGGAGTGACACCACCAGCGATGGCATTCTGAAGCATCTGACCTACGAAGTCAATCTCAGCCGTAAGAGCCTCATCATCCAAGTTGAGGTTCTCCATGATGTATGAATAGCTTCCGTTGGGGTAACTCTGGCAAGGCTCTACATTTCCCTCAAGGTAATCCTGCAGGAACTCTGTCCATGTGCCTTCCAAGCTATTATCCTGGATATACTTAACAGCAGCTTCGCAAGTTTTTTTGTAATCAGCATACTTGGCAGCAGAAGACTTGATGGCATTCTTAATCTGGGCTCCCACCTTATAAGCTTCAAGGAATGCAGTAAGGTTATCTATTGCTTCCCAAGACTTGATGGCCTCCGTGTATTCGATAACCAATGTATTATATGCTACCAGTTCTTCATCCTCAATGAACTCGGTCTCATTAGCGATAACAACTTCACGGAACGGTTCAAAAGATTCGGGTTTGTTTTCAGAAACACTTTCATATCCGTCAGGAGTCTGATAAACAAGTGCACCGATACCTGTAGGAAGTGGATAATCGTCCTCTTCGATTTCCTGACGCCAAACAGCATCAAGGAAAGTCTCCTCATTCAGCTTCCATGCAATCTCACCGCTGGCGAGCTCATAATCAGTAACACTCGCTGCTGATGAAGTAGGTAATGAAAAAGTGGGGTCACTATCTTTCTTCGCAGCACCAGTCGCACTGCCTTCAAGCCAGTAGTTGTTCAATATTTTGGTTGTATTATAGTTTTTCTTGATTCTACCTATGATGGCACCACCATATGTAGGAGACTCGCCATTACACTGAATAACACCAACATTCAAACAATTCTTCACAGTTGCACTTTTATTATTAACGTATGCAACGATACCACCCGCATTACACCCCTCGGCCTCGTAGGTGATACTTCCAAAGTTAGCACAATTAATTATTTGATCGGGACCCATGTAACCAACAACACCAGCAATACTGCCTTTAAGATCCGCAGCCATAGTTATTGAACCAGAGAAAACACAATTGCTGATGGTACTACCAGTGCCGTCTTCTGTTGAACCTACTACGCCGCCCATATGGCTTGCATTGGCTCCAGTAACACTGATTTCCAAAGAGGAACACACGTTACTGACGGTACTGTTCACACATTGAGCTATGACTCCATTATATTTGCCATCTTCGATTGTAAATGAACCATCGATACTAAAGTTCTTGATAGTGGCAGCGCTAATCTTACCAAAAAAACCACCATTATTTCCTGTGCTTGTTGCATTAAACCCAGAAATCTTGTATCCCTTACCATCAAAGGTACCAGTGTAAGGGTTGGTGGCATTGCCGATAGGTGTCCATGCCTCATTGTTCAGGTCAATGTTTGCAGTGAGCACAGCATTAGCACCATACTCGCCATTGTTCACCTTCTTCTGGAACCATCCCAATTGTTTGCCATCGGCAATCTCATAGAAACCATCAGCATTAGGTGTCAGATAGTTTTCATCAAAAAGACCGCAATAGCTGCAGAAGCCATCCACAATATTATGGTCGTCACGTGTTATGCCCGTATTTTCATTGGAATAGACTACGTCCTCATAGGCATCACCGTTACAGTGCAGACGTCCGTTCTGATATACCACGCCGTGACTGGCATCGAACAGAGGCAGTTTGTCTGTGGGAAGAGTCTGGTAGAATGCAACATTCTCGGTCTGTTTACCATTCAGAAGGAAGCATACCTCACCACTTGCCAACTGCTCTGGTGTAACTGCTACAGGAGCCTCACAGTTTGAAGCCTTATTTCCGATAGCAATGGTAGTAGTAGAACCTTCCTGAAGGCAATAGTAGTTGTTCTTTACGTTCGGCATTGCGCCACCGTTCCAGTTGGCAATGATGGCTGCAGCCGTCGTACACCCTTCCTCTGCCACAATCTTACCAATAGAAAGACAGTTCTGTACGCCACCAAATTCTGCAACTTTACAGTAGCCTAAAATACCACCGTATTTATTATTCTCTCCATTAATAGTACCGCTGAAGATGCAGTTCTTTACACCACCATAATAAGTATAGCCCAAGATACCAGCCTGGCAATCACCTTCGCCACTGTGAGTCATGGTTCCACTGTATTCGCAATTCTCTATCACAAGGGTGCAAGAGGTAGTCTCTGTACCACCGACAATACCACCAGAATGAGCATTACCTGATATCGTCATATCAAGCGCACTGTGAATGCCACTTACCAAAGCAGCTCCGTCTGCATGTCCAATCACACCATTCTTGGTGAATGTAGATGTCAACGTTCCAGTAATACTGAAATTCTTAACCGTAGCATCTTTAATGTAGCCAAACAGACCATTGTCGTCACCTGTGGCCACGTAGGCAAAATTTGTAATGGAAAAACCCCGGCCATCAAAGGTACCTGCGAATTGGGCTTCAGCATTTCCAATAGGAACCCAAGGAGTTTCATCTGTGAGCACTGAAGAAAGATTGATGTTTGCTGTCAGAACAGCTTTGGCACCTGTCTCACCACCATTCACTAATGCCGCAAAATCAACCAAATCCTGCGGCGTTCCAATTTGATAGACGCCTTCATCATTCTGCTCCAACGCCCATACTCTCATACTGCCTGTCAGACAAACAAGCAGCAAAAGAAAACCATAAAGTAATCTTTGTTTCATGTTAATGTTAATTGTTAATAATGTTTAGTTTCTCGTTTTTAGATTTAATCGTTTTCGTGCACAAAAGTAGCATTTTTTGGGTTGTTAACCATAACTTATGAAAGAAAAATAAGCACATTGAGCTCAAAAACGATGCAAAACATATTAAAACGATAGCAAAACATCACATTACAAAAGGGGCGTAGCCTCCTGTCGTGCTACGCCCCCTTAGGATTATATTAAGACTAAAGTCTATAGTCTTTAATAAAGAATCTTCTTTCCGCCAACGATATTGATACCCTTCTGCAACTTGCTCATACGCTGACCAGCCAAGTTGTAGATACCAGCCTTGTTGACGTTATCGTTAACGTTAACGTTTGCTATTCCATTAGGATCATCTGCCCCATTATAATAGCCATTGATTTCATCATACAGAACTACCAAATGAGTCTTGTCCAGAACAGGATTAGCATCTTTGTCCTCACCAGTCAGATTCTGGAACCATGCAGGAGTCTCAGCATCACCGTTCAGCTTGAAGCAAATCTCACCGCTTGCCAACTGTTC
>JAEEGL016657656.1_pt1 | contig 12840 bp, 11 predicted proteins | sample 9134231 | NCBI WGS metagenome assembly JAEEGL01 (sample SAMN16246548, study PRJNA631951) | gut metagenome | biome: gut microbiome; feature: rumen; material: fiber-attached | host: Bos | place: Iran: Karaj | collected 2018-10
CGTGAGTACTTCAGCTCTCTTATTCTGATATACTATGCGAAGCTGACTGTCCATAACGAACACGACATCCGTCCTGCCGGGATCGAGTTCCCTTGCAAAATGCGACGGACTGATCGAGATGGAATCGTGATAGATCAGGAGCTTTCTCATATATATCGCCGCAATGACATTGAAGATGATAACGATCGGTATATATGTCATCGAATATGCGATTATGAACTGCTCGGCAATAAATCCCGCCGCCGAGAACAGATACACGATCAGAAGAAGGAAAAGATCCCGCTTCTCACACTTCCTGTATACTGCGGCTCCCCTGTAAACGACGAAAGTGATCAGCATGATCACATAGAACATGTAATATACAAAATACAATGCCTTATGCCAGGGCTGCTGCGGATAAAAGAACACTCCAAACGGACTCTTTTCAAGTGCTCCGCCCTGTATGATCGAATCGACAAAGAACAGCAATACTGCAGAATACGTGATCACGCTCAGAAACCTTGACACATACTTCTTATCGACATCAACCATATCCTCCGTCAGAAGCACGAACTCTCCCATGGTCAGAACTTTCAGGAACTTCTCAAGAGCGTACATCAGGAAGCATACGGTACCCGGATAAGACAACTCCATACCGACAGATATGAGTGCAGATGCGGCTATCGAAAAACAGAGCAACATATACCGAAACCTGCTCTTTTCGGATACTGCAACAGGCGCATATGCAAAATACTGGGAAAATGCGATCAGTCCGGCCGTTACGACCAGGCAGAATGTAAAGATTGTTTCCATCATAATAACCAAAACGTTATCCTCTGTCATAGAACCTGTCAATAAGTCGCGTACACTCTCTGACAGGATCGCCCTTCATATCTATCCAAGTAATGTCACTTCTCTTGCGAAACCAAGTCATCTGTTCCTTCGCAAGATGTCTGATCTCCATGAACAGCTTGTCATAAAAGCTTTCGTAACTTTCAAACTCGCCCCTCAGATACATCAGTATATATCTGTATTCAAGACCGAGCTTATACAGAAAATCATCTGTTGCGCCATTTTCTCTAAGATGCTCCACTTCTTCTATCATACCCTGGCGAAGCCTCATATCGAGCCTGACCCTGATGCGCTCATACAGTTCGTCCCTCGGCCATGTCACTCCGATAAGAAATGTATCATATCTTTTCCGGTTATCGTTTTTTTTATGATCCGGTGAAAACGCTTTTTCTGCAGCGCGTTCAACACGTCTTTTATTCTTAATATCAAGTCCGTCAAGTAGATCGGGAGCCTTTTTTCTTATCAGATCGATAAGCTCTTCAAGGCTCTTAGCTTCAATATTTTTACGAAGTACGGGATCCGGCGCGCAGCCCGAAAGTACGTATCCGTCCGCCACCGCATTTACATACAGTCCAGTTCCGCCGACAAGGAATGCTTTCTGTCCTTTTTCAAGAATCCCGTCTATCGCGGAATATGCCAGATACTGATAATGGCTGAGTGAAAAAAAATCATTAGGCTTAGCAACATCGATAAGAAAATGAGGGACACCCTTCATCTCCTCGCGTGTTACCTTTCCGGAGCCTAGATCGAGTCCCTCATATACCTGCCTTGAATCAGCACTTACTATTGCAGCATCATATATCTTTGCAAGCTCTATACCAAGAGCGCTCTTCCCCGATGCATTTGTCCCGACAATGCAAAGAAGCTTTTCCATCGGATCACTTCAGGCCCGCGAGCAGGAAACATAAAGGCGAATTCCAATATATTGTTATCTCATTGCATGAATAACTCTGCGAATTATCCGTATAGCAGCGTGCCTTTGGAAGCCCTGACAGAACGGCCTTTGCGAAAGGGTCCTCAAGCCTTGAATCCGGCCCGCCGACAAGCATTCCTTTCATCGGTTTTCCCAAAGCAACACTCGGACGGTGATGGGGATCCACAGGAGACTGAGTACCATAACCCGTGAGGAAACAGTATGAATTGGTGTTCACCCCGAGAAGATAATCAAGCTGCCTCTTAGCCGCACGAATATAATCATTATTTCCGGTGATCTTTCCCGCCATCAGAAGAGCCATGCCGTTATTGGCTATATACATGTTAGAACCCCACGGATAATCATCCGTCATAGTGACGCCGTAGGCTTCACCCGAAAGCGCTGTGTCTTTAAGATCGTCACACATCTTCATGAAACGGTTGCGTATACCCAGAACATCTCTCGGAGAGTTCTTGCTTGTCAGGAAAGCGTAATACGCATATCCGCTCATATCCTCCCAACCGAAATCATCTGTCCTGAGCTTATCCATATCAACACTAGCAAGCATCTTTTCATACTTGGGATCCTGCGTCGTCTTGATGGCTTCACAGATAGCCCAAAGATACTCATCAACGGAGCATGTATCGACATATTCTCCTGTCTTGCAATCCGGCGGATTGACAAAGTTCCTGTCATCCTTATGTGCGATATATGCATTAAGTGCACGCTCAGCCGCTGCCTTGCATCTTGATGAAAAGTCACCGTCTATATCTTCATATACCCTTGAGGCCATGAACATCACGCCGGCAAAATCCGCGGTTGCAGTCTTGGACTCGGGCAGAAGATACAATTCCTCGGTACAGTCTTCGGGAAGAATGAACTCATCAAAATTAAGCCCGGTAACCTTATGGTACACCCCTCCGTCATCCGCCTGCATCTTCAGGAGCCAGTCAAGTTCATACCTTGCCTCGTCAAGAACATCGGGGATACCGTTTCCGCTCTCGGGAATATTATTGTCATCATCAAACGCATCAGGGAAACACTCATACGAAAGAAGCAGATCTGCCACGGCCTTTGCCGCAGGAACGGTATATCTGCCGTAGTCTCCCGCATCATGCCATCCTCCGGATACCTCTTTATATCCTTTTCCGCCGTATATCCTTGCTTCCTCCGTATGGCAGGCAGGATGTGCAAAATCTCCCGCAAGCTCCTTGGGAAGCTCTGTTCCGCATCTTTGCAGATAGAACATACGAAGAGTATCACGAAGAGCATCGTCATATACTCCGTCACCTATCGTAAAATCATACGATTCTCCGCTGTTTTGTGTCCTTATCCTGTATGTACCGGGCTTGGAAAGCTGCGAAAAATCGCCATATCCTACTTCATCGCCCGAGGAACCCTTTGATATCCCCTCCGTCACATCTCCGGTAAATACAACTTCTCCGGTTGAAGTATCAACAACCTCAAAAAACGTATCGACACGGCTTCTTAATAAAGCGCGCTTCTCATCACCCGGACGGTATCCGATCTGATTAATGTTTATCCCTGATAGTTCTGCCATGTTCTCAACCTTCTTTGCATTAGTCCCGTCAGTCATCATGAGCGAGACGTTATCTATCATTATATCATGAGATTCAAGATTCTGCTCGCGATCTTTATCCCCAAGATTAAAACACATCCTCGCAGCGGGATCAGATGCCTCGATCATGGTAAAATCAGATGTGATGGTGGTAACATCCGGTCCTATCGATACATCCGTCATATCGACATACGGATGATAATCACCTCCGTTTACCTGTATACGCCATTCGATATTTCTCGGTACTGTCGATGATATATCGCACGAAAACAAATACTTTGCTCCCTCAAGAAGTTCGATCCCGTCGCAGTACATCTGAACGGCATGCTCTACCCTTCCGGGATCTGACACATGTATCGAAAGCTTCCCGCCTGATATCGAATAGGATCCGACACCCTGGGATTCGGTATACATTCCCCATAAGCTGCTTTCTGCGTCAAAAGTCCCCGAAGAAATAAGATTTTCACCTTCTTTTAGCGGATTGGGCGTCTCGACATTATCATCAGCGACCGCTGTATCCGGTTCGGTCTCAAGATCCTCTGCACTCGCCTCTGCAACGCTTTCCGGCACCGCAACCGTCTGAGGCGTGCCTGCATTTGCACACGATGTAAGCATCACGGCTTGCGATGCAAGAAACAGCATCATTCCGGTTTTAATCCTGTTAAGAATCATTCCTTTTACCGTCAATAATACGTATGACCTCGTCTGTTGAAAGACCCTTCTCCTTTGCTATCCGACATATATCGTCAAACTCATATTTGCTTCTTGTAATACCATAGCCCTCTGATGTCTTTACACGGATCTGTCCCAAAGAAGTATTGACACTTTCGGTCCGTCTCTTAAGCACGTATCGCGAGGACACTGACATGCGTATACCAATGGTAGTTGTATTTGCAAAAATAAGAGATACAAAACGTTCCCTGTCCTGAGGGGAGCACAACACTGATATCATAACACCGGGACGGGATTTTTTCATCCCTATTGCAGTAGTATATGCATCTAATGCCCCTTCCTCCATAAATACAGACAATGCATATCCAATCGCTTCTCCGGTCATATCGTCAACATTACATGAAAGGATCGCAACACTCTCATCCTCCCCTTCGGAATGCCCGAGGATCGCTCTTACACAGTTTACGGTTTCAAAATCATTTGTCCCCATGCCGTATCCGCTTCTTTCGGGAACCATAACGCTCATGTGTCCGAACTCATCGGCAAAATACTTTATGAGTGCGGCACCTGTAGGAGTGCACAGTTCTCCTTCAGTATCACCCGAGTATACAGGTATATCTTTAAGGATATGTGCAGTGGCCGGTGCGGGAACAGGAAGTATACCGTGTGCACACCTGACCTTTCCATACCCGGTGCAGACCGGAGATGCCGTAACCTTATTGGGCTTTAACATATCCATAAGGATGCATACCGAGATCACATCGGCGACCGCATCCATTGTCCCTACCTCGTGAAAATGAATCTCATCTATCCTGACACCGTGCACTAAGCTCTCGGCATCGGCTATGAGGGAATAAACTTTCTTTGCATTTTCTTTAACAACTTCATTTATGTTCAGGCCGTCAATTATACCTGCAATATCATTAACGGAAGAATGATGATGGTGGTGATGATGCTCATCTTCATGATGATGGTGATCATGATCTCCTTCTTCGATCCCATCTACGGTCACTTCCATATGTGTACCGCAAATACCGCATTTACTCGCGGGCTTTGCGCATATCTTCACTCCCTCGAGCCCCAGAGAATTGACTGTCCTAATAAATATATTTTTATCTTCATCATCAAGAAGTTCATAAAGAGCTGCAGAAAGCATATCTCCCGCTACGCCCATCGGCATATCTAGATAAAGTATCCTCATGCTTTAGTAATCCTTTCGGGATCTTTAGTGTGATTAATGAGCGAAGCCACATATCCGGCCCCGAACCCGTTATCGATATTTACAACGCTCACCCCGCTCGCGCAGGAATTAAGCATAGACAACAGGGCTGTCATACCTTCAAATGAAGCACCGTATCCTACACTTGTAGGAACGGCAATCACGGGGCAGTCGGATAATCCGCCGATAACACTGGCAAGCGCTCCCTCCATTCCTGCAACCGCGATAATGACCGTTGCTGACATTATATCATCCAGCCTGTCAAACAGTCTATGTATTCCGGACACCCCGACATCATAAAGACGGATTATCTCATTTCCGAGAAATGAGGCGGTAACCGCCGCTTCTTCCGCTACAGGGATATCGCTCGTCCCTCCGGTGGCTATTACGATCTTTCCGGTGCCGGAAGGCCTTGGCATTTCGCCTGTCGTAGCTATACGTGCATCCTTATGATATGTGATCGTACGATCCTTTGCGATCTGCGCGAACTTATCCTCGGACAGCCTTGTTATCATTATGTTCTCCTGTCCTTTTTTTTGCATCGCATCGATTATCCCGTTTATCTGTTCGGCGCTCTTTCCCTCTCCGTATATGATCTCCGCAACGCCTTGTCTTATCGAGCGATGTGTATCTATCTTCGCAAACCCGATATCCGTAAACGGCGCCTCCTTTATAGCAAGCACCGCCTCTTCAATATTGATGCTTCCGTCCCTGACTCCTTCAAGGATCGTTCTGATATCATCTTTCATGTATATTTGTTTCCCTTATAAAAACGGCGGTTCTGATCATCAAAACCGCCGTAGCCTCTAATTCGTGCTTCTTGTCAATACCTGCTTCACAACACCCTTTGGATCTTTTATGAGGAGTATCACCAGCCATATGATAAGCCCAAGTGCCACTACGGATAAGCCGAGATACAGATCGTTGAGCATATCGGCTCCATCCTGAGCAAAAAAATCGGCACCGATCTCTCCGTATTCTACTATAGCATCAACAAGCCACATAATAGATGCTCCCCAGTACATAAGGCAGAGAGTTCCGAGCTGCATGGTCCTGTCAGGAGCTTTCTTATACCATATGACCGTACATATGATAGCAGCAAAAACTGTTGTAAGTAGTGTCATCTGCTCTCCTCCTTTACCGCATCACTCTCATTGTTCTTCCGGTTTTCGATAACGCGTGATGATACGAGCATCGCTCCCCAAATCAGAGTCACAAGTACCGCCATTCCGACTCCTGCCGTTCCCATCTCAGCAAGCATATCGGCAGTCTCGCCGTTCTTTACCGCAGTCAGGAACGGGAATGTCGGTATAACCTCTCCGTGCCATACGTGTTCGAATGCAAGAAGCGCGCTTCCGCCCCAGAGCATCCTGTTAAGCCATCCGAGCTTTTCGGAAAACCTTACCTTAGGCACTTCATTAACAGCGTCCTCTTTCTTTTCTTCCTTTGATCTTACGATATGCTCTGCAACAGTGGTGATGACTGCTTCAGAAGCAGGTACGAGAAAACAAGCCATTTTTATTCCTCCTTAATGATCATATGTATATTCTTATCCTCAGATCCTGTAACGTGTCACTCACCGATCATCTCAAGAAGCTTCTCTCTTGTCTGGACTCCGAGAGCCGTAGCGGTCTCCTTACCGCCCTTGAAGACCTTTATCGTCGGTATGCTCATGATATTGAACTGACCGGCAAGTTCTTCCTCATCATCGACATTTACCTTACCTACGATATACTTGCCATCGAATTCCTCGGCAAACTTCTCGATGACCGGTCCCATCATCCTGCACGGTCCGCACCACGGTGCCCAGAAATCGATAACACAAGGCTTGTCAGCCTTAAGTACTTCATTTTCGAAATTTTCTTTTGTTATAACAAGTTCAGCCATTTTGTACTCCTTTCAATACAATATCACTTCATCTTTATCAGTTCATACTGTCTTGTACCTATACCTATATGCTCCGCATGTTCAAGAGTCTCGGCCCATGACGTGTTCGGATTGCTGTTGAGGAAAACATCGCCGTGATCGTGGAAATGCTCCTTTGCCATGTTGTCTCCAAGCTGACTGTTCCTTATAGGTTCAGCCTTCTGGCACAGATCTACACATGCCATATCAAGTGCGACCGGGTCGAATGATGCGAGCATTCCGATATCCGGAAGGATCGGGGCATCATTTTCGCCATGGCAGTCACAGTTAGGGGAAACATCCGTTATAAGACTGATATGAAAATGAGGACGTCCGTTCACAACAGCTGCCGTATACTCTGCCATCCTTCTTCCGAGCATATCAGCCGCATCCCAGTTATCGTTCTCTATCGCGTCAAACGCACATGCACCTATACAACGTCCGCATCCCTTGCACTTATCGTGATCGATGAATGCCTTTCCGGCTTTGTATTCTATGGCATCACTTCCGCACTCTTTTGCGCATCTTTGGCAACCTCTGCATAGTTCCTCTATAACATGAGGATGGCCGCTGTTATGCTGCTGCATCTTCCCGGCACGGCTGCCGCATCCCATTCCTATGTTCTTGATCGCTCCTCCGAATCCGGCCTGTTCATGTCCCTTGAAATGATTGAGGCTGATCACGATGTCCGCATCCATGACAGCCCTTCCGATATAGGCTTCCTTGCAATACTCGCCATTCGGTACCGGCACTGCAACATCATCGGTCCCGCGAAGACCGTCAGCAATAAGGATCTGGCATCCGGTAGTAACCGTATTGAAGCCGTTAATATTTGCACAGTCAAGATGCTCAAGGGCATTCTTACGGCTTCCGGGATAAAGCGTATTACAGTCCGTAAGAAACGGCAGACCACCGTTCTCCTTCACAACATCAGCAACAGCCTTTGCATAGTTCGGACGAAGGAATGCCAGATTCCCGAGCTCTCCGAAATGCATCTTGATAGCGACAAACTTGCCGTCCATATCTATGGAATCAATGCCGGCCATCCTGATAAGCTTCTGAAGCTTGGCAGTAAGGCTGACTCCGAGTACCGTTCGAAAATCCGTAAAATACACCTTCGATCTGTCCATAAACACCTCTTTCTCATACAAAAAAAGCCGGATAGCCTTCAAACAACACGGATAGTGTTATTTTAAAGGATTTCCGGCTTGTAAACAAGTTTATTTTTTGTTATCACGGATATCAGTTTTTGACATCAGACAGGAGCATCCTGTCATTATCAAGATCGTGTCCGGACCTTGACCTGAACATCGCAAGAAGGTCATCAACGCTCGTGCGGCTGCGCTCTTCACCAGATATGTCAAATATTATGTTCCCGCCTTCCATCATAAGGGTTCTGTTCCCCATCGAAAGAGCCGACCGCATATTGTGCGTGATAACAAGACATGTAAGCTTATTATCTTTTACTGTCTTTACCGTTAATTCATTTACCTTGTCGCTCGTCTCCGGATCGAGAGCCGCAGTATGCTCATCAAGAAGCAGGAGCTTGGGCGGATTTATCGTCGCCATGAGGAGCGTAAGTGCCTGACGCTGTCCTCCGGACAGAAGCCCTACGGGAGAGTCCATCCGATCCTCAAGGCCCATGTTAAGAAGTGCAACCTTTTCGCGAAGGATGATCCGCTCCTTTTGTGATATCCTGGACAACCACCCACCGCTTACTGCGGCAAGGGTGAGATTTTCTTCAATGCTCATGTCAGGCGCCGTCCCTTTAAGAGGATCCTGAAACAGCCTTCCTATGCTTCTTGCACGTATATGATCCGGCGTGAACGTGATATCTTCTCCGTCAAGTATGATGCTTCCCGAATCAACCGTAAATGAACCTGCGATCGCATTGAACAGTGTTGATTTTCCGGCTCCGTTAGAGCCGATGATCGATATATGATCACCGTCATTCACCGAAAGTGAAAGATGTGAAAGCGCCGTCTTTTCATTCACCGTGCCCGGATTAAATGTTTTACTTATATCCTTTATCTCAAGCATTTTTTCTCTTCTCCAGTCTTCTCGCAAGCTCAGGATATCTCCTTTTCAGATAACGCCCGGATAGCGCCAATAGAACGATAACCGAGGATACAAGCTTGAGCATGTACGCGGGCATGTTGAATCGCAATGCTATCGTATATACGAGCCTGAAAACAAAAGCGCCGATAACTGTTCCCATAATGCGAAGTCCCATTCTCCTGCTCCTTACAAAAGTACCACCGATAAGAAGTGAAGCAAGTGCGATGGTGACCATACCCGATCCTATATCGATATTTACAGATTTCTGGGACTGTGCAAGAAGGCATCCGGAAAGACCCGTGAACGCATTTGCAACACACAGTCCGACGATAGTAGTCATAGTCGGATTGATGGACGAGGATCTTACCATCTCCGGATTATTACCCGTTGCCCGTATAGCCAGTCCGATACGGGTCTTTAAGAATATATACAAAAAAAACGCAACAGCTGCGACGGCTATAGCTGCGATGATCAGTCTGTAGACCTCGGGCATCCCCTCTCCGAGGATATCCTGCACTTTGGTGAACACAGTCTCCGTCTTATTCATATTAAGCAGTGAACTTCCACCCATGATCGCTATATTAACCGAATACAGCGCCGTGTTCATTATTATTCCGGCAAGAAGGCTGTCAACACCCATTTTCGTCTGAAGGAACGCAGTGATAAATCCCGATACAACACCTGCAAGCATCGCTGCACCGATCGAAAGATACGGATGCCCCGCTATCGCAACGACCGCACCGACGGATGCCCCTAAAGTAAAGCATCCGTCAGTGGAAAGGTCACATACGCTAAGCATCGAGTATGACAAAAACAGTGCCAAGACCGTAAGTGAGCTTATAAGCCCGAGTTCGAGGGCTGTTTGTAATAAAGGTAAAAGAGTCATCATTTCTCAAAGCTTTCTGCCGTCTTGATCTCCTCGATCCGCAGGCAGTAAGGTGCAAACACTTTGTTCAGTTCATCATAGTCAAGACCGAGTGTTTTGCAAATATCCGTGTTTATTGTTGCGGTTCCGTTATCAAATGTCATTACCGGAGTTGTTGCGGGGTCGTTTCCGTCAACAAGAATACCCTTGATCATATTGGCTGTCTCGACTCCGAGATTTGCATAGTCAACACCGTATCCGAGGAATGCACCGTTAAGTGCGAACGAATCGGCCCCCGTGTAGTGAGGTATGCCTGCATTTGCAAGTGTCTCGTATATCGTAAGTTCTGCGGTCATGACCGTGTTGTCGGTAGGTGTGAACACTGCATCGACGCCGTCAGCTACCATTGCCTGTGCGGCAAGAGCGATCTCATCGACATTCGTTCCCGTATGCTCAACATACTCAACACCCTTCTCGTCAAGGAATGCCTTGGCTGCCTCAATAGGAGCCGTACTCGCATCCTGTCCCACATCATAGAGGAGACCGATCTTCCTTGCATCGGGCTTGTTTGCGAATATCAGGTTCATGATAGCATTCGTATCAAGATAATCACTTGTTCCGGTAATGTTTGCGCCCGGTGCGTCATTTGATGCGACAAGACCTGCTCCTTCAGGATCCGATACTGCCGCGAACACAACAGGGATGTTCTTGCCTTCCGTAAGTGACTGCATCGTCATCGCAACCGGCGTTGCCACGCCGACCATAAGATCGACATCATCAGCGATGAAGTTCGCAACTATCTGGTTAAGGACATTTGAATCCGCATTACAGTTATCATAAGATATCTCAAACGTTACGTTGTTCTCTTTTCCGAGAGTCTCAAGCTGTGCCTTGATATTATCGACTATCTGGTTAAGGGATGCATCATCAACATAATTACAGATGCCTACCTTATAGGTCTTTCCGGCTTCAGATGTACTCTGCTCTGATGCGGCGGGTGCGCTACCCGCAGCCGCACAGGCGCTAAGGCCTGCCATAAGTATACCCGCTGTGAATAATGCTGCTGCTTTTTTTACGGTCTTCTTCATTGTCTTCCTCCTTTTTGTTGCTTTCATCATGAAAGCGGTGCAATGTGTGAGTGACGACATGGTTGGGATCAGCATGCTTTTTTGTAATAAAAAAATCCCGTCCCATATCACATTTGTGCTGGGACAGGAATCATTATCCTGCGGTGCCACCCGGCTTGATGCTTACGCATCCACTCAACGCATACCAACATATGCTGACCTTGTTAACGAAGTGTCTTCTCCGTCTCCCATACTCACCGTAAAGGCTTTCCGTTCGCCCTCGAAAGTCCATTCAGACCTGTATTCTTTACCGCAATCCCACCGCCTGCGGCTCTCTTTTAAGAAGTGACAGTACCTACTACTCTTTCTCACAGGTTTGTAAAACTTATATCACAATGATTTTTAACTTGTCAAGGATTTTTTTTGCTAAGGTACTTCGCAGCGGATTCCGCATCCTTAACAAACACACCTTTACAGGAATCTCCCAAAACGGTCTTGATCTTTCTGAGCTTATCGGACGAAGGACTGATGGCTATAACAACAGGCTTGTCCCCATCATCCGCATCTGCCGCTACATCCGCGGCTTCTTCCTTTTTGATGAGCGCGGGATCGAGATACTTTAAGAGTATCGCCTCAAGAGCCTCGTAAATAACGGGTTTACTCAGGTAATCGGAAAATCCCTCTCTTATGTAGTTCTCCCTCGCTCCTACGATAGCATCCGCTGTAAGCGCTATAACAGGAGTATCATTCGCCAGCTTAGCCTTAGAGATCTCTTCAAGTGTCTGTACGCCCGACATTCCCGGCATCATCTGGTCAAGGAAGATCACATCAAACGATCTTGATCGCAGTATATCAATACATTCTCTTCCGGATCCAGCGGTGGTCACATTGATCTTCGTATCCTCGAGAAGACCGGCAATGACCTCAAGGTTCATGTCATTGTCATCAACCACCAGGATACGTGCCGACGGCGCAATGAGAGCGGGCTTGTAATCCTCGACATGAGACTGCAGCCTCGATAGATTCTGTGCCAGATCTCCTACCGGAGTATTATCCACAACCTCCTGTTTTATCTGAACGGTAAACGTTGTCCCCTCTCCGTACTTGCTGTTAACACCGATCGTTCCGTCCATCATCCTGACAAGCTGCATCGTGATGTTAAGACCGAGTCCCGTGCCCTCGATATCCCTGTTCTTTTCCTCTTCAAGTCGTTGGAATGATCCGAACAGTTTCCCGAGGTCTTCATTCTTGATCCCGATACCCGTATCCGTAACTATAAACCACATCATCTGCGTACCCCGGTCATATGATACATCAACGGATACGCTGCCTTCATGCGTATATTTGATCGCATTGTTTATGATATTGAGCATGATCTGACGTACTCTGATCTCATCACCGAGCATTACTGACGGTATATCTTCGGATACTTTCAGCTTGTATTCGAGTCCTTTATCCGTTGCCTTCTTCATCGTCATGTTCACGACATCGTTCATGACCGATGCAAAGCTGTACTTGACGGGGATCAACTCCATCTTTCCGGATTCGATCTTGGAAAAATCAAGAATATCGTTGATTATCGACAGCAGAGTCTTGCCCGCACTCTGTATGTCGAGCGCGTATTTTTTGATAGTGTCTGAAGGCGAAGACCGCAGGATCATCTCATCCATACCGATTATCGCGTTCATCGGTGTCCTGATCTCATGGGACATATTTGCAAGAAAATCACTC
>JAEEGL016843512.1_pt1 | contig 12840 bp, 8 predicted proteins | sample 9134231 | NCBI WGS metagenome assembly JAEEGL01 (sample SAMN16246548, study PRJNA631951) | gut metagenome | biome: gut microbiome; feature: rumen; material: fiber-attached | host: Bos | place: Iran: Karaj | collected 2018-10
CGGGCAGCGTGGATCTGGTAAGGCAGAACCGCTATATCATAGTTAATATATTCATTCCGAAATCAGTGCTGCTTATGAAGGATATCCTTGTCAATGTATTCAAGATGATGCTTTCCTTTGTGATAATAGCGATCATGATGGTCTGCTACAGGATCCCTTTGTCTTTATCCATGCTGTATTTTGTTCCGCTGATCCTTATCCTGATTATCTTTACCTTCGGAACATGCTGCATTATCCTGCATCTGGGTGTTCTCTATGAGGATATGGGATATATCGTATCGATCCTGCTAAATATTGCCATGTTTTTTTCCGGGATATTTTATTCTATAGAGAGACTTCTGCCCAATATATACGGATATATCCTGGGAAATTTCAATCCTGTAGCTTTCCTTGTCATATGTATGAGGAAGGCTATGATATATAATGGGGATGTGCCGGTAACAGGTGTCGTTATATGGTTTGTATTGTCAGTCGTATTGTCCTGCTGCGGTGTATGTCTCATAAAAAACAATGAAAACAATTATGTGAAATTAAGATGATGGAAGATCAAGCACTTACTGTAAGTAATCTGAATATTTCGTATGCTGCCTTCCGCAGCAAGAGGATAAGAAATCTGTTTTCGGAAAGAACGAAAGATGTGGAATCAATACATGCCGTAAAGGATCTGTCTTTTTCATTATCGCAGGGAGAGGTTCTGGGAGTGGTCGGTCTTAACGGAAGCGGGAAGACTACATTACTGCGCGCGATCGCGGGGATATTCTCGCCGGATTCGGGAACGATCGACCTGCATGGAAACCGTGCATCCCTGATGGCTCTTGGAGTAGGCTTTGACCCCGAACTTACAGGAAGGGAGAATATCATACTCTCGGGAATGATGTACGGTTATACCGGAAGGGAAGTCAGGGAAGTGCTTGATGAGATCATCAGCTTTTCCGAATTGGGGGATTTTATAGAATATCCTGTCAGGACCTACTCAAGCGGGATGCATTCGAGGCTGTCTTTTTCCGTGACGTCCTTTCTTAAAACGGATATAATGCTGGTGGATGAGGTCATAAGTGTAGGGGATGCTCACTTTAAGGAGAAGAGCAGGGCCAAGATGCAGGAAATGATAGATGATAAGAAGCATAGCGTTGTGCTTGTCTCTCACGATGAGGAACTTATAAGGAATACATGTGACCGTGTTATCTGGCTTGATCACGGAAGCCTTAAGATGGAAGGTCAAACCGGTGAAGTATTGTCCGGATACTATGATTTCCTCGCCGGATGTGAAGGAGTGTAGTTGTATGTCTGACGATATCAAAATATATGTGGCACACTCGCCGAACAGCCATATGGAGCGCATTGACGCCCCGTTTTTTTATAATGTTATTGCCGGAAGCGATCTGCAGGAAGGAACATTTCCCGAAGATATGACAGCCGACAATACCGGAGACAATATAAGCCGTAAAAACAGGAAGTATTGTGAACTCACCGTACAATACTGGGCATGGAAGAATGAGCAGGCGGACTATTACGGATTTTGCCATTACCGGAGACTTTTTTCCTTCGGAACCGAGAGGGAGAAGATAAACGAGTGGGGAGTGATCGGATATGATAAGCTCGATAAGGCGGTTTATCCGGCGCTTAAGATGGACAGAGATTCTGTTTCCGGCAGGATAAGCGGATATGACATACTTGTGGCGGAACCTTTTTTGCTGGATCACCCTTCACACATGACGGTATATGAACATTATGAGAAATTCAGGCATCTTCGTATAAAGGATCTTGATCTGATGCTCGAAGTTATAGACCGCAAATATCCTTTTCTGACTCCTTACGCAAAGCATTATATGACCGCAGAGTATTTCTATCCCTGCAACATGTTCATAATGAAGAGGGAGCTTTTCTTTGACTATGCCGAAAAGCTGTTTTCAGTTCTTGACGAGGTCGAGAAAGATATAGATATGACCCTGTATTCCAGAGAAGGCATAAGGACAATGGGGCATCTCGGGGAGAGATTTCTGGGGATATATTATGAGTATATAAAGGCGCAGGGGAAGTATTCCTGCGGTACGCTCCAGACTGCACTGTTCAACGATGCTGCTCAGGATGCTCCGGTAGAGATAATACATGGAGATAACGTATGTCCCGTGGTCTTTGCAGCGGACCAGAGCTTTGTCCCGATGCTTGGAGTCAGTATCAGGAGTCTTATAGATAATGCATCAGAGGCAAATGAATATGAGATATATATTTTTTACAGGGATATCCGTCCCGACTCTGTGGAACTGCTTAAGGGATATTTTACGGAAAAAAACGTACATCTGCATTTTGTGAATGTACTGCGCCATATTTTCCGATACAGGCTTAAAGCCAAGGATCATATAACAACGGAGACATATTACAGATGTCTGATACCGGAACTGCTTAAGGGATATGATAAAGTATTATATCTTGACTGTGATATCATCATAAGATCGGATATTGCAAAACTGTTTGAAACGGAGATGTCAGGCTGCCTTATCGGTGCGGCTATGGATCCCGATTTTATGGGTCAGTGCAACGGAATGAACCCAGATACGGCACAATACTGTGAAAGTGTTCTTAAGATCGATCCCAATACATATTTCCAGGCAGGAGTGCTGCTGTTTAACATAAGCGAATTCAATGCTTCTTCCATTACGGCCCGGAAGATGTTTGACATGGCAGATACAGGGATATACCGTTATTCCGACCAGGACATCCTTAATATCCTGTGTAACGGAAGGGTGAGTTATTTTGATATGTCATGGAATGTGATGTATGATTTCGACAGATACAGATGGGAATATGTGATCAAATACGCACCTGAAGCGATACTGAAGGAATATGAGAATGCAAGGCTTGAGCCAAGGATAATCCACTACGCCGGTTATATCAAACCATGGCACACGGCGGATGTTGACTATGGAACGCAATTCTGGGAAGTGGCAAGGAAAACACCGTTCTATGAGATGCTGCTCCATGAAATGATGAAATATACGCTTGCAAACCGCGTGGAGACCAAAAAATACAATGAGAAATTAAGGCACAGGATAAAGCTCGCGTATGTCAGGCTGTTTCCCGAGGGAAGCAGGAGACGGGAGTGGGTAAGAAAGTATATAGTACCGCATGCGAAGAAGAGTCTGACTGATTACATAAGCATTGAGGTTGAGTGAGGTATTTGTTTGTTAAGGAGAGCGCAATGGCTATAGAATTTGATTTCAGAAAATATCCCGGCAGAAAAAGCTCAAATATCAGGAGGGATCATGGTGATCCGCTTATTTCGATCATCACGCCTTACTATAATGACAGGGATATTATATGGGATACCTGCCAAAGTGTCGTCAATCAGACTTTTCCGTGGTTTGAATGGATCATCGTGGATGACGGATCGGATGATGAATATACTCTTAAAACTCTTAAGGAAATAGAGGCTTTTGATGACAGGATAATCATCCTCAGGCAGGAAAACAGGGGAATAGGAGCGGCAAGAAATTATGGCATAAAAAACGCGAAGGCCGATTATATCCAGATCCTTGACGGTGATGACCTGCTTGAGCCTGTTTATCTTGAATACTGCTACCGGATGCTTGAAAATAATCCGGAAGCTGCTTTCGCATGCACATCCTTCTGTGTGTTTGGGGATGAGAAGTATATAGTGGATGAACCTTTTGACAGCCTTCGCCAGCTTAATGAAAACCAGCTTCTTCCGGAAGCTCTTATAAGACGTGAATGGATCGATAAGATAGGGGGATATACCGAAGAACCGAAGATATTCTATGAAGACTGGGATTTCTGGCTGCGACTGATGGCAGCAGGAGGAACCTGCGTCAAGTCGGGGAAAGAGGTATTATGCTGGTATCGCCGCAGAAAAAACGGATTATTGGCATATATAAGGAATGACAGATCTCTTGAAGACAGATGCAAAGAGATAATAGAGGAAGACAGGAAATACATTTATATGATGCATGAGCCTGTTATGTTTCCCGACAGCGGAAACGAGCCGCATACTGTCCATGGTCCAAAGAAAAATACCTTTGACCGTAAGATGTTCAGCGATGATAAGATAAGTGTCCTGTTCCTTTTTCACTGGTTTTCAAGAGGAGGAGCCGACCGCTTCAATATAGATCTTATTAACAGGCTTGACCGTGAGAAATACCATGTCACCGTAGCGACTACTCTGAGAGGAGAAAATGAATGGCTGCAAAGAGCAAGGGAAAATACGGACGATATATTTAACCTGCCGAATTTCATGACATCATCCGATTATCCTGAATTTATCGGTTATCTTATAGACACAAGGGATGTGGATATCATCTTTATAGATATTTCCATAGCCGGATATTATATGCTTCCCTGGATCAGGAAGGAATATCCCCGGGTTGCCGTGGTTGACTATCTGCACATGGTGGAGAGATTCTGGCGTATTGGCGGTTATGCCGGTATCGGTGCGGTAATGTCATCATTTATCGATCATACTTATGTATGCAATTCGGTTACCGGCAGCGAGCTGTGCAGGGAATTCGGCAGAAAAAAAGAGGATGTATCGACCGTATATATAGGGGTTGATACCGATTGGTTCAAACGCGGGAGGATAAGAGAAGGGATCCTTCACGAAATGCTGAATATTGAAAGGCACAGGCCAATAGTGCTGTTCCCCTGCAGGATCTGTCCGCAGAAGCGGCCTATGCTGATGCTGAAGATAGCGAAAATGCTTGTTGAGGAAATACCGGAAGTTGCATTTGTTGTGGCAGGCGACGGAGAAGATCTTGAGAGAATGAAGGGATCCACATATAACATGGGTCTTACGGACAATGTATATTATATCGGTGCACAGGAGGAAATGCGCCCCTATTATCAGGATGCATCGGTAACCCTTATATGTTCGATAAGTGAAGGCCTTACGCTTACCGCATACGAGTCACTGGCCATGGGAGTACCCGTGGTAAGTGCGGATGTCGGAGGGCAGAGGGATCTTATAGACAGTAAAGTCGGAGCCATTATCCCGCTTATGCAGGATGAGATAAAGGACTACAACAGCACCTTTTTTAAGAAAGAAGAAGTAAAAGCATACTCGGATGCATTATATAGGCTCCTTACGAACGATGCATTAAGAGCCGAGGCATCGAAAGAAGGCAGAAAAAGGGTTGAAGATAAGTTCTCCACATCCGCGATGATCGCATATTTTGATAATGAGCTGGAAAGGATCGTAAGAGATAAGGAACTAAAAAGAAAACGTGAATCCGTCTCAAATGCGATGGCACTTCTTAACGATATGCCGGGGGAGTATTACAGATATTTCCTTATGGCAGAATTTGGCATACATCCGGATATTGCGGGAAAAGAAAAGCCTGAACACCCGATAAGGGTTGACAGGGGTATGGTTGAGGGACCGCTTCCCGAAAAACAGCCCGACCTTGGTGAGATCCGGCAGATACTGATAGAACACGACAAATACATAAGAAGTCATGAGCAGGTCATAACCCGTCATGAAGAGGTGGTAAACCGCCATGAAGAAGTTGTAAACCGTCATGAGGAAGTAGTGAACCGCCATGAGGAGGTGGTAAACCGCCATGAAGAGGTTGTGAACCGTCATGAGGAGGTTGTGAACCGCCACGAAGCATCAATAAATCACCAGTGGGAGGTCCAGAAATGGCACGAGGACCGTATCAGTATCCTTGAGAATAAAAAGTGTTTCTGTCCCTGCTGCGGAAGAAGGTTTGATTCTTTCAGAGAAGGATATTGGGCAACCTCCCGGGATGTGGACACAAGGCGGTATAAGACACAAAAGCAGGAAGTTGTGTGCCCTGAGTGCTGGTCGCTTCCAAGACACCGGATACTGGCAATGTGGATGAATGATCATAAGGATATGCTTGCCGGCAAACGTATCCTCTACTTTGCTCCCGTGAAGCCGGGAAATCTGTGGTTTGACAGAAACGGTATAAAGGCCACTACCGCAGATCTGTATAATGAAGCAGATCTTAAGCTTGATGTGCAGAATATCGATCAGCCCGATAAATCATGGGATGTGATCATCTGCAATCACGTGCTTGAACATGTCGATGATCATAAAAAGGCAATAAAAGAGATGAAAAGGATCATGTCGGATGATGGGATAATGATCCTGTCTTTTCCTGTTGATGACAGGTATGAAACTGTGTATGAGGATCCTTCCAAAACCACCGACAAACAGAGGATCAGGGCATTCGGACAAAACGACCATAAGCGGATATTCGGACGGGACAGTATGGAAATGTTAAGCAGATCCGGCTTTAAGGTGGAGGAGATATCCGGAGCAGGGATGCCTGCTGAGATAGCACCCTTTACCGGCCCGGCCGATTACGATATAAATATCCTGTATTTGTGCAGAAAGGCGGAAAATACTTTGGAACCGTGATCTTATTCTAAGATCCGTTCTGTACTATATTGCCGTTTAGTTCATATGAGACGGTATTCTTACCGTGTGTCTTGGAATGATACATGCATTCGTCAGCATGGCGTAAGGTATCCATTGTGGCCATAAAGAAAGGGTCAGCTGCCGGCGATGAAAAATATGGCTATTGAGAAAGTGCTGTTTTTATGATATAATCTCTTTTGTTTCAGGGTAGGTGCAGGGTTAGTACATCGGTAGTATGCAAGCTTCCCAAGCTTGAGAGGCGGGTTCGATTCCCGTACCCTGCTTGACATCAAAGTCGCAAATCCGGTATTTACAAGGGTTTGCGACTTTGTATATAAAAGTGATCCGGTAAGGAGAGAAAAATGCTGACAGAACAGATAATGGATATTGCAAGGGAAGCGGGACAGATAATGCTCGAGGCTTCAAAGCCGAAGATAATGGAAAAAGCCGGGCATGCGAATTTCTGCACCGAAACCGATGAGAAGATACAGGCATTTCTTATAGAGAAGCTTGGACGGGTTTTACCTGAGGCTGAATTCCTGGGTGAGGAGGACGGACAGGATGTGTTTAAGGAGAAGATGGGCAGCGGGTATCTGTTCGTCATTGATCCGATAGACGGGACGTCCAATTTTATTTACGGATACAGGCCGTCCGTTATATCGATAGCGCTGCTTAAGGAAGGCCGCCCTTATATCGGAGTTGTTTACAATCCGTTTGATGATGAGATGTATCATGCGATGGCGGGACAGGGCGCATATATGAACGGAAATAAGATAATGTCTTCGGATACACCGCTGTCGGATTCGCTTGCGGTATTCGGCACGAGCCCTTATTATGTGGAACTGCAGGAGAGGACATTTGATATAGCAAGGAAGCTCCTTCCGCAGTGCGTCGACTTAAGGCGTTCGGGAACGGCTGCATGGGATCTGTGCTGTGTTGCGAGCGGTAAATGCGGACTGTATTTTGAGATGCGTCTGCAGCTGTGGGACTATGCGGCAGCAGCTCTTATCGCGACGGAAGCAGGATGCAGGGTGACGGATACGGACGGCAACCCCCTGCCGTATAACGCTCCTTCACCGGCAGTGTGCATATCAAGAGGAGTTAAGGAGATACCGGACTGCTTCAGATCATAAGGATCATGAAAATGCAGCGGGATAATATACTGAAAGAGGTAAAGAGAACATGAAAAAATGGATAAAAACGATGATGATCGGTGCTGTTTTAACGGCTGGACTTATATTCGGAGGTTGCGGCAGTACCGCATCGGCTCCGAAAAATACAGAAGGCACAACGAAGGCGGAAGAAAAAGAAGAGCAGGCATCAGAGCAGGAAGATAAAGAAGAACCGGCGGCCGGGCAGGAAGCAAAAGATGAGGCAAAAGACGAAACAAAAGAGCAGGAAGACAGTGTACAGGCTTCGCATTACGTTGATATCGATGTGGAAAACTACGGTACGATCACGGTGGCTCTGATCGAATCAGAAGCACCGGAAACGGTTAAGAATTTTGTGGATCTGGTGCAGAAGGGCTTCTACGACGGACTGACCTTTCACCGCATCATGTCGGGCTTTATGATTCAGGGCGGAGATCCTCTCGGTAACGGTACGGGCGGATCGGATAAGGAGATAAAGGGAGAATTCATGAGCAACGGTGTGAACAACAGGCTCTCACACGTACGCGGCGCTATATCAATGGCAAGGAGCCAGGATCCCAACAGTGCGAGTTCCCAGTTTTTCATCGTACATGAAGACAGTAACTTCCTTGACGGCAACTACGCATGTTTCGGATACGTGACCGACGGGATGGACGTGGTGGATAAGATATGCGAAGATGCCAGGCCTGTCGACAATAACGGGACCATACCGAAGGAAGCTCAGCCTGTTATAAAGAGTATCAGGCTGAGATAGGAAGGTTTATTAAGAACATATTAAACGGGGTAAACAGCATGGGTGATTTCGTCAGACCGGCGGACAGCTCTTATTCAAAGAGGACCAACAGGATCGTTACCGCAGTATTTGCGGTTCTTTCCGTGCTTTTTTTTCTGCCGGTACTGTTGGTCATCATAGTATCTGTGTCTTCGCAGGACAGTGTTACTGCTGTGGGTTACAGTTATTTTCCGCGCGAATTTTCACTCGAAGCATACAGATATCTGTTTAACTCGGGAATGTATCTGGCAAGGTCTTTTGTAAACTCGGTCATTATAACTATAGCGGGAACGATCCTCGGGCTTATACTTATGTATCCCATGGCGTATGCACTTTCACGCAGGGAATACAGGATGAGGGGATTCCTTATCGTGTTCATCATGATACCCATGCTCTTCTCCGGGGGATTGGTCGCAAGCTACATGGTGAACACGCAGCTTATGCATCTTAAGAATACATATTTTGCGCTTATCTTTCCGGGTCTGTGCTCCACCTGGTATATCCTCATCATGAGGAATTATTTCATGGATGCACTGCCGGATTCGCTGATCGAAGCCGCCAAGCTGGATGGCGGCAATAATTTCCAGATAATAACAAAAGTAGTGATACCGCTTACCAAGCCCGTTATAATGACGGTCGCGGTATTTCAGATGTTTTCATATTGGAACAGCTGGTACCCGTCGCTTTTGTATATCGACAGCAATCACACGGAGCTGTATCCGTTGCAGTATGTGCTCGTCAATATGGAGAGAAGCATTGAGACGGTAACACGCGATGCACAGTATCTTACGGGAATGCAGTCATACACACCGCCTGCCGTAACTATCCGGATGGCTATGGTGGTACTTGTCATACTTCCGATAATGATCTTATTCCCGTTTTTCCAGAGGTTCCTTAAAACAGGAATGTCGGTCGGCGCAGTCAAGGGGTGAATCATGATGAAAAAGTTATGCAGCATTATACTTATCATAGCGTTCACTGCTTTGCTCGTGTGCGGATGCGGGCCGGTTTCCCGAGATGTAAATTCCGGGGGAGAAGATGTGATAAAACTCCGGGTGGTCACTTATGATAACGGAAGCGTACCGCTTGATGCAAAGGAAGTCATCGCTGCCGCAAATGAAGTATCCAGGGAGAAGATCGGAGTTGAGGTTGAGCTTGAATTCCAGTCGAAAGAGAAGATAAATCTTATGATGGCATCCGGTGAATACTACGACATGGTATTTACGAATTCATGGATCAATAGTTTCGATAAAAATGCATCGGCCGGTCTGTACTACGATATCACGGACGCGGTTAAGGAAGTAACTCCGGATCTGTATGATTCGATAGGGGAATACTGGGACTGCGCGAAGATAAACGGAAGGATATACGGTATACCTGTTCTGAAGGACATGGGTTCCGAAAATATGTACAGATTAAACGCCGATTATTTTGAAGTAGAGAAGGGTATGAAGATCCCCGAGAGGATGACTTTTGGGGATATAGAACCGTATCTTAAGGCATATAAGGAGGATCATCCTGCTTCATATCCGCTTGCTATGGATAAGAGCGGGCTTCCGGGATTTTATAACTTTCTTGAGAGGATCGTGGAGACCGTTGTAGTGATCCCCTATGATCAGGAAAAACCCGAAGCGATCGCATTCTGGGACAACGAGGAGGTCATGAACAGGTTCAGACTCCTTCATAAGTGGTATAAGGCAGGGTATATACAGCCGGATGCGGCAACGATCGATTCGACCAATACGGATAGGTCGATCCCTGTCCGTATCGGTGTTGCCTGGAAGGGATATCAGGGTTATTCCAATCCGGAGGACTGGGGATTTAATGTAAAGACTTCGATATATGACGGACCGTATATTTCCCGTACCAGCGAGCAGGGAGCGATGTTTGCGGTATGCGAGGCCTGCGATGAGGAGCATATGAAGGCATGTCTTAAGTACATGGAGCTTCTCGGTACGGACAGGAAGTTCAGGGATATATTGGGGTACGGTATCGAGGGCAAGCATTTTGAATATCTTCCGAACGGGACCGTATTTCGTTTTGAAGCAGGAAAGGACCGGTACAATACAAAGCTGTATCAGACAGGTTCGGTGGTGAACGCATCGGTTGAATCCGTGAGCAAAACTTTCCTTGCGGACCCGGATCAGTGGGAGAAGGTTTTTGAAGAGTATAAGACGGATGGTATTTACAGCAGGACGAAGGGGTTTTCATACGATCCGTCGAGGAAGGAAGATATAATCGCGGCGGTACTCGCCATATACAATGACTATTCGACGGAACTGCTCACGGGGACTAGCGATCCGGATACAGTGATACCGCAGATGAAAAAACGTATGGAAGCGGCAGGTCTGAACGAACTGCTGACGGATATAAATTCAGAATTGGATAACTGGCTTAAATGAACAAACGAAGAAAAAAACAAAAACAGCATGCAGGGTTTAAAAAGGATACAAGAGAGATGACATTGTTAGCTCTTCCGGGAATGCTCTGGTTCATATTGTTCTGCTATATCCCGATGTTCGGGGTAGTGTTTGCGTTCAAGCAGTTTAAGGCAAGGCCGGGTGAATCGCTGTTTACGAATCTGTTTATCAACAGCCCGTGGGCGGGATTTGATAATTTTTCATTTCTCATGCGTTCTTCGGAAATGCCCAAGATCATGTTTAACACGATCTTCTATAACTTGATCTTCCTGATAGCGGGAATAGCGGTACCGGTAGTTTTGGCAGTATTTTTGACGGAGGTACACGGCAAGAGGTTTTCGGGTGTCGTACAGATGGTGATGCTCCTTCCGTATTTCCTGTCATGGGTAATAGTCGGATACTGCCTGTATGGTTTCCTTGCTACCGATGAAGGACAGATAAACCATATCTTAAGCCTGCTTGGCTTAAAGACTGTGCAGTGGTATCAGTCGCCTGAGTATTGGAGAGGCATACTCATCGGAACGGGATTGTGGAAGTCGGTCGGATATTCGATGGTCATTTATCTGTGTTCCATAACTGCGATAGACCGCAGCCTGTATGAGGGAGCGGCACTTGACGGAGCGACTTTCCTTGACAGGGTAAGGTACATAACGGTCCCAATGTTAAGGACTACGATCACGACGATCTTCATACTCAATATCGGGAGTATCTTAACTTCCGATTTCGGCCTGTTCTATCAGGTGCCGATGGATTCCAATTCACTGCAGCCTGTCACGCAGACGCTGGATGTTTATGTATATAAGGCGCTCATGCAGCAGGCGAATTTTAACTACTCTTCGGCAGCGTCATTCTTACAGAGCACGGTCGGCTGTATCCTGCTCTTAATATCGCAGGCCGTTATAAATCATTTAAAAAATCAGGAAGAAGCAGAATTTATTGCAGGGGAGCAATGATAATGAGTAAGAAGACAAAGATTATCTTTATATGTGCGGTCGCGGCTGCGTTGATCCTGGGGATATTCGCAGGGATAGCGATATCAAAAAGCACGGGAGATGATAAAGGTAAGGACGGAAACGATACTGTCATATCGATGGATGAAACGGAACCTGAGGATAGTACGAAGGAAGACGGGACTGATGCCGATACAGGAACGGAGACCGGAACCGACACAGATACGGGAGGAAAGAACGAAAGTGATGCCGATGCGGAGGAAAAGAGCGGAGAGGAAAATGATAAGGCCGGATCATCAGACGGGTATATCCTTGAATATGCATCAAATAACAGCTGGAAGGATGGGGATATCACCATGTACGGGATCGACTGGAAGATATCCAATGCATCTGGAGATGCTATTGACGGATGGGAGCTTAAGTTAGAGATTAAGGGCCTTGCGAAGGCAGAAGGCTGGAACGGGGACTTTAAGATAAACGGAGATACACTGACGATAAAGAACGTTGATTATAACGGAAAGATCCCGGCCGGTGCCGATACCGGAATGGGATGCAACCTCGGTATCAAAGCGGATGAACTGAAGGTGACACAGGCAGAACTTAACGGTAAGGAGTGCAGGATAGATAAAGTGAAAACCATCGACCCTAACGCCAAAAACGCTGACGATAAAGAAAAGGACACGGACGATAAAGCAAAGAACTCAGACAACAAGGCAGGCATCAAGAAAAATACCGATGCAAAGCAGGGAGATGACTGGCTGCATACGGACGGGAACAGGATATATGACAAGGACGGACGTGAAGTGTGGATTACCGGTGTTAACTGGTTCGGATACAATACAGGAACAAATACCTTCGACGGCTTATGGAACAGCAGCCTTGAAAAAACTGTAAAGGCAACAGCGGACAGGGGATTTAACCTCATACGTGTGCCAATGTCTGCCCAGATCTTAAATGAGTGGTCAAAAGGTGTATATCCCGAAGCCAATTACAACAGGGCTTATAACGAAGAACTCAATTCAATGAACAGCCTCGAGATCTTTGAATATTTTCTCAGCCTTGCAGAAGCAAACGGGATCAAGGTACTGATCGATATACACAGCGCACAGACGGATGCTTCGGGACATATGGCGAACCTGTGGTACACGGATAA
>JAEEGL017042506.1_pt1 | contig 12840 bp, 10 predicted proteins | sample 9134231 | NCBI WGS metagenome assembly JAEEGL01 (sample SAMN16246548, study PRJNA631951) | gut metagenome | biome: gut microbiome; feature: rumen; material: fiber-attached | host: Bos | place: Iran: Karaj | collected 2018-10
AGCCGCATCTTGCCGCCGAAGGATACAGAGCGAAGCGTATATACCGGATCGCGTCCGGGATGAATAACCGCTTTCTTGTCACGGACAGTCAGGAATTTATCTGTTTCCGCACGGAGGAGGAGTACCGCGAGCTGGTGAAGCAGAGCCATAAGCATTGATCCGCTGTGAAAAAATGACAGCAGGCTGACGCATTTACGTCAGCCTGTTTACTATTATTTTTTGTAAGAGCATCCCATTCCGCACGAAGCGCAGTTGCCCGTGCAGACGCCCTTTTTGCTCTTTTTTTCTTTTATGAGCGCGAATACGGCGATACCGACAGCGGCCAGCAAAACGGCTATGACGATGATCGTCACCGCGTTTTCCGCGATCCATGCAAACACGATGATTCTCCTTTCGGTTTTATTCAGACGTTTTTCGTGAGTTTCGTCGCTTCTTTATACTTCTTGAAGAACAGCATATAGATCATCAGTCCGAGCAGTGCGAACGCGGCGACAAGTCCGATTATATTTACGGTAAGTCCCGCGCCGGATGCAAGATTGCCGGTGAACAGGTTGCCGAACTGGTTGATCATAAGCGCGATCGCGTATGCAAACCCGCACTGATAACCGATAGCAAACCATGTCCATCCCGGGTTGTTCATCTCGCGTCTGATCGCGCCGATCGCCGCGAAGCAAGGCGCGCAAAGCAGGTTGAATACGAGGAACGAGAAGCCTGCGATCTTTGTCGCAAACGATCCGGCGATACCTGCCCAGTCGCCGTAAAGTATTCCCATCGTACCGACGATGTTTTCCTTTGCGACAAGTCCCGTGACAGAAGCGACGGCGGATTTCCAGTTGCCCCAGCCGAGAGGAGCGAACAGCCATGCAAACGCTTTACCGACGTAAGCGAGGATCGAGAATTCCATTTCCTCTTCAGCGAGCATACGGAACGATCCTTCGACCCATCCGAAGAACGAGGTGAACCATACTACGATCGTCGAAAGCAGAATGATCGTGCCCGCTTTCTTGATGAACGACCAGCCGCGCTCCCAGGTCGAGCGGAGCACGTTTTTCAGCGTCGGCATATGGTAAGCGGGGAGCTCCATTACGAACGGAGCGGGGTCGCCCGCGAAACGCTTTGTCTTTTTCAGCATCACGCCGGAAATGATGATCGCCGCCATACCGATAAAGTAAGCGGAAACAGACACCCACGGCGATCCGCCGAAGATCGCGCCGGCGACCATGGCGATGAATGGCAGCTTTGCTCCGCACGGAATGAATGTTGTAGTCATGATCGTCATACGGCGGTCACGCTCGTTTTCGATCGTACGCGACGCCATGATACCGGGAATACCGCATCCGGTGCCGACGAGCATCGGGATAAACGATTTGCCGGAGAGACCGAAGCGCCTGAATATCCTGTCAAGAACGAATGCGATACGCGCCATGTAACCGCAGCCCTCGAGGAGAGCAAGCAGGAAGAACAGCACGAACATCTGCGGAACGAATCCGAGCACCGCGCCGACGCCGGCGATTATACCTTTTTGAATAAGTCCGTACAGCCAGTCGGGAACTCTTGTATTTCCGTCAGCGTCAAGCAGAGCTTTGTCAACGAGCGCCGGAACGCCGGGCACCCATACGCCGTCGTCTGCGGGATCGGGTTCGTCAAATCCTTTTTCTTCAAAGTAGGCGACCGCTTCTTTGAAAGTCATACCGTTTACGTCGTCGCCGGCGTTTTCGGGCGCTTTGTCGAAATAAACCGTGACCGTCGAGACTTCAAGCGTTTCCTCGTCGGTGACTTCGGTCGTTGCAGACGTTTTATCGGTCGTGAAACCCTTGATATCGGAGAGCAGCGCGTCGGCGTCGAAATTCTCGTCTTCGAGGTCGAATTCAAAGCCGAAAGCCGCAAGTGCGTTTGAAGCGGCTTCGTAATCGCCGGCTTTTTCTTCGTAAGCGGCGGAACCGATTCCGAACAGATGATAACCGTCTCCGAACAGCCCGTCGTTTGCCCAGTCGGTAGCCCAGGAGCCGACCGTTACCATCGATATGTAATAAACGAGAAACATTATGATCGCAAAGATCGGCAATCCGAGCCAGCGGTTCGTGACGACTTTATCGATCTTATCGCTCTTCGTCAGTCCGCCGGAGTTTTTCTTTTTGTAGCAAGCCTTGATAACGGTCGCGATGTAGATATATCTTTCATTTGTGATTATACTCTCCGCGTCGTCGTCGAGTTCTCTTTCCGCCGCTTTGATGTCTTCTTCGATATGGGCGAGCGTTTCGGCGGGGATATTCAGAGATTCAAGCACTTTTTCATCGCGCTCAAAGATCTTGATCGCGTACCACCTCTGCTGTTCTTCCGGCAGATCATGGACGACAGCTTCTTCAATGTGCGCCAGCGCGTGCTCGACCGGACCTGAAAAACTGTGCTGAGGGATCGTTTTTCCGCCCTTTGCGGCGTTGATAGCCGCTTCGGCGGCTTCTGCTATACCGGTTTCTTTCAGAGCCGATATTTCTATGACCGGGCATCCGATCTGACGTGAAAGCTCGGCAAGATTGATTTTGTCTCCCTCTTTTTTGACGAGGTCGATCATATTGATCGCAACGACCACGGGGATCCCGAGCTCGGTCAGCTGAGTCGTTAAATAAAGGTTTCTTTCAAGGTTCGTGCCGTCGACGATGTTAAGTATCGCGTCGGGGCGTTCGCCGATAAGGTAGTTTCTCGCGACGACCTCTTCAAGGGTGTAGGGTGAAAGAGAATAAATGCCGGGCAGGTCGGTGATTATTACGCCGTCGTGCTTTTTGAGCTTGCCCTCCTTTTTTTCCACCGTTACGCCCGGCCAGTTTCCGACGAACTGATTGGAGCCGGTCAGAGCGTTGAACAGAGTCGTTTTACCGCTGTTCGGGTTACCCGCAAGGGCTATTCTGATATCCATAATATATTCCTTTCTGTTTTTTTGGTTTCGATCGGTTAGCAAACGCTAACCGATCGCTGTAAAAAATGAATTTTATTCCACTTCTATCATTTCCGCATCCGCTTTACGGATCGAAAGCTCGTATCCGCGTACGGTGATCTCTATCGGATCTCCGAGCGGCGCGACCTTGCGAACGTAGACCGGCGTACGCTTTGTGATACCCATATCCATGATGCGGCGTTTTACCGCGCCCTCGCCGTGAAGCTTCACGACAACAGCGGTCTGTCCGATCTTAACGTCTCTGAGCGTTTTCATTGTATATTCCTCCTTAAATAATTATACCATTATTCTTCTCGCCAAACCGTCGCTGATAGCGACGCGGGCTTCTTTGACCTTGACGATCACGTTTTCGCCGAGCGTATTCACGATCGTTACTTCGCCTCCGACGTTGAAACCGAGGTTTTCAAGGTGTTGTTTTACTTCCGGGCTTCCGCCGATCTTTTTTATGATCTGTACCTCTCCCGGTTCTGCTAAACTAAGCGGTATCATAGATTCCTCCCCGGGCACAAATCAGTGTATGCTGATTCGATGCTTCAAAATACGGTTAGCAGCCTCTAACCGCCTTATATTATAGTTAGCATGCGCTAACTTGTCAAGAGGTTTTTGAAAAAAATCTGATTTTTTTCGAAAAATTTTCGGTTTCGTATTGAAAAACGGCGTTTATAGCGTTATAATCGGAACAGTAATAACAGAAGGAGCGGATCTTATGACCATACGCGAATCCGGGGAAATGTACCTCGAAACGATCTACGTATTATCACAAAAGTCTTCAAACGTACGCGGTATCGACGTCGGCGCTTATATGGGCTTTTCAAAGCCGTCAGTCAGCCGTGCGATAGGCATCCTCAAAAAAGACGGACTTGTAATGATCGACGGATCCGGTTTTATAAAGCTTACCTATAAGGGCGAAGAGAGAGCGAAGCTTATATACGAGCGGCACATGCTCTTGAGCAAACTGCTTGTGAATATCGGCGTTGACGAAAAAACGGCGTCCGAAGACGCCTGCCGGATAGAGCATTATATAAGCGAAAAAACGTTTGAAGCAATAAAAAAACACGTAGAAAAATACGGATCGCGAAAGTGATCCGTTTTTTTATATCATTTAAGCACGAAATACAGTACCGTCAGCGCCGCCGATACCGTCGGCAGAGATATCAGCGCGCCGTATCTGATGAATTTTCTGAAGCCGTAGCCGACCTCGTATCTTTCGGTCAGTCCCGTGAACATTATGCCCGCAAGCGCGCCGACGGGCGTCAAAAACGCGCCGATGTTGCTGCCGACGATCGACGCGTAGACCGCGCGGTAAAAATCGGCCTGAGGCAAACCCGAGGGCAGAGTGCTGTAAAGAATGCTCATAGGTATGTTGTTTATGACATTTGAAAACAGAAGCGACGAAAAACCGTACGTCCATACGGCGCCGCGGTCGCCGAGCAGATCGCCGATCTTATCGGAGATGCCCTGATACTGCAGGCAGATCACGATGACGAACATCGACAGAACGAAAGGGATCAGCTGCCACGGCAGTCTCTTGAGCGCGTGGGTCACGTATTTGATATTTTCTTTTTTGACGATGCAGAATATGAGCGAAAAGAACAAGAGAGATACGGCGCAAACCGCTGAAACGAGCCACATTTCAAGCCGCAAGTAAGACGAAATTATTAAAAAGATAAGACAGAGGGAGAGATGCGCCAGCCCGGTCGTCAGCTCCGACCTGCTTTTTATCGCAAAACCGTCTTTTTCAGGCTGAAGTTCAGTTTTCAGTTTCTTTCTGAAAAGCAGGTAGATGAGTATGAATTCGACCGCCCCGGCGGCAACCGTCGGCAAAAACATCACTTTAGTGTATTCGGCAAAGCCGATATTCGCCGACGTTGCAAGGTAAATATTCGTCGGGTTGCCTATAATTAACAGCATCGACCAGGTATTCGCCACAGCAAATTCGCTGACGAGGTACGGTACAGGGTCGATGTTCGTATGTTTGCAGAAAAAGCAGATGAACGGCGTGAGAGTCAGTATTATAATGTCGTTCGACGTGAATACCGTCAGGGCCGCCGTGAGTATGTAAAGTAAGATGAAGAGCCGCCTCTGATCTCTGCCGGCCGACGCGGCGGCTTTTTTTGCAAGGTATCTGAAAAAACCGACCTCGTCGAGAAAAACCGACAATAACGTCATCGAGAAAAACAAAACGAGTATTTTTACCGGATTTACGGCTGTGTCGCCGTTGAGCTCACGCCATATATGATCTATCGGCGTAAGGTTTGCGATAAGCAGAGCGGCGGCGCCGCAGACGGCGACGATCCAGTAAGCGCCGATCTTTATTTTGCCGATGCGCACAGTCGGAAAAAGTATGATTGAGACGGCGAGCGTTATAAACGTAAGTACCGCAATAACGGCAGTTGCAAGCATTCAAATGCCTCGGAAAACTCGGGTAATAAGCCTTTTATTTATCGGAAAAAACCGCGTCTTTTTAAAAAAGACAGCGTATTATATCACATTTTTTCGCCTTTGTCAACCGGTTTTAATGAATAATGTAAAGCGCAATAACGCGCTGACTGCGCTTTATGATTTACACGAGTTGAACGCTTTGCTCAAAAAAACGCGGCAGAGCCGCGATGAAAACGAAGACTGTACAATGCGCTTAATAAAGCGAAGTTGTTGAAAAGAAAAGTCGGTTTTATGTAATACCGTTTGATACTTCAGTGTTTATCAAAACCATTCGTTTGGAAAACCGTATGAAAAGCACCATCTCGTTTCGACGCAATTCAAAAATTCTTCCGTCGACTCAAGTTTCCAAAAATCGTACTCGTGCGTGAATATCAGAACGTGTTCCATATTCGCATCAAAAACGTACAGATCTTCGGGCAATACGCTGTTGAAGTCCGGTATATCCTGCGACCACGCTTTCCATATTTCAAGCCACTCATATTCTATCAGATCTGCAAGCTCCGATGCGTCAGCGTAAGCGACACAGTTTTTGCGTTCTGTTCCGTTTATGGTAAGATATGAGCCGTTGGATTTGCTCGGGTCGGGCATTATCAAAACGTCTCCCGGCATTTTTCTCAAGAATTCAAGAGCCTTCCCGAAAACCGGTTGGGCAAAACTGCAGTTCAGTTTATCCCAGAGATGGTATCTGTCATAATCAGATTCCGTTTTTAAATGATTTATAACCATCGGACGGTCTTTGTACTTTGCTTTGAATTGATCGTACGTCAAGGTGAATTTTTTGATAAACGCCTTTTGTATTTCAATCCCGTTTTTTATCTCGGTTATTATCATTCAGACTTATCTCCCGCAGTTCAGTTTGCCGATTGTCCTTTTTATTATAGTTGAAAAGTATGAATATTACAATGGTTTTTACTCAAACGCTTGAAATTGCAAAAGTGAAATATCTCACTTGCGCGAGATGTGATATAATTTGCTTTACGCAAATTGTGATATATTCGGCTCACGCCGAATGTGATATGATATAAATCCACTCACGCCCGCAGGCATATCACTCGCCGCAGGCGAATATCACGCCCGAAGGGCATATCACAAATCCACGCAGTGGATTTATATCATTGAAAAAACCGTTCCTCTCGGAACGGTTTTTTCTGGGGTGGATAGTCGGATTCGAACCGGCGACCTTCAGGGCCACAACCTGACGCGCTAACCAGCTGTGCTATATCCACCATATGAGAACTCTTTTGAGTACCTGCATATTATACACGACGGAATGACTTAATTCAAGAAGAGATTATGAATTATTTGTGACTTTTGTTATCAAAAATCGTTGTATCAACAAAAAAAAGACGGAAAGATACGTAAAGTACCTACCGTCTTTATAACGGGTCATATTTCGAGTACGGCCAGCAAAGGATAGTGGTCTGACGGGAATTTTCCGCCGAACGTTTTGCGTATTATCTCCGCGCCGGTCGCTTCAACGCCTTTACCGCAGAAGCAGTAATCTATATGCGAACAGCCGTCCGATCCCGGATGATAACCGTGGTACGTTATGCTTTGCAGATCTTTTGCGTTCGCGTCGCTCATAAACGACGTCATCACTCCGTACGCCGGGGAATCGGGCTTGGCGTTGAAATCTCCGGTTATGAAGTACGGCAGAGCGCCGAAGTTTTTCACGCGTTCTTTTATAAGCTCCGCGCTTTTTGCCTGGCAGACGTCGCCGAAGCCGAAATGCGTGTTCATAAACACGAATTCCGTATCTTCACGCCGCAGCTTCACGTAAGTGCAGATGCGCTTGTGACCGAGCTCGTCCCAGTCGCCGGATTCGACGTCGGGCGTGTCGGAATACCAGAACCACCCCTTGTCTTCAAGTATGAATTTATCACGCTTCCACAAAAGCGGTCCGCCCTCGATCCAGCCGGTGACGGTACGGTATTTGTTGAGCATACCGTACCTTTCGCCGCAGATCGTTTTGAAATGATCCTCCCAGGCCGGCGTGAATTCCTGCACGCCGATCAGGTCGGGGCCATATTCGTTTATTAGTTCAAGTATCCTCGGCGCGCGCTCCGCGACGGTGTGACCGTCGCGGTCGTCGCAGCAGCGGATATTGAAGCTCATTACCCTTATTTTCATTTGCTCTCGTATACCTGGAACTGATAGATCCTCGCGTGCATACCGCCGTTATTGCACGGCTTCGTGATATAAAGCCTTACGTATCTCGCGCGCACCGTCTTGAATTCGCGTACGGTCAGGCTTTCGGTATTGCCCTCGACTTTGTCGGCGACTTTCCATTCTCCGTCGGCTTTGAGCTTGTATTCGAGGCGGAAATCAGCCGTATTCTGTCCCGCGTCTTCATACTCGCCGCTGTGGAGCACGAGCCACTTGTATATCCTCGCCGTCTTTCCGAGGTCGACCTCGAGCGAGCATGATCCGTCTCTGCACGCGCCGCACCATTTCGTTCTGCAGCTGCCGTCGAGCGCGGCGGCGCCGGTCTCTCTCGGGTGTACGTGATCCGAATCCGTAAAGGGCTTGTTCAGAACGACGTTCTTGCCGAAGTTTTCGTAGACCGCTCTGATCTCCGCGTCGGTTTTGCCTATCTTTACCGTCGCCTGGTTGCCGTTTCTCTTTACGATATCGGCGCTGCCTTCAAAACCGGAGAAAAGTCCGTTCGCGTTGCAGATATCCGCGTAAACGCATACCGTATCACCTTCGGCGTACTCGCCGCCGCCTTCGGCGTTGACCGCCGTCAGCCTGTGCTTCGGTGCGTCCGTGATATCGGCGGTATCGTACAGCGGCGCGGCGGGTTTTGCTCCGCGTACTTCTTCAGAAGCCGTGACCGCCATTACAATGACGTTTTCGTCTTTCGGCAGGGTGAGTATGAGAGCGCCGTCCATATCTATCTCGTACATGCAGACGTTTGCGAATTTGTAAAGTCTGTCTCCGTCTTTATCGTGAGTGTGCGAATAGCTAACCGCGACCGGTTCGCGTTTGATGAACGCGCGATCGCCGGAGCCTTCCTGATCCCAACATCCGACGTCGCCGCTGAAATCGGGTATTCTGAACTTATATTCGGCTTTGCCGGCTTTGAACACGGCTTCTCTGTCGCCGTCGGCGCTTGCGGCTATGATATACGCCTTTTTCGTCTTGTTCGGAAGCCTGAGCTTCTGACCGCGGCAGATAACGGCGTTTGCCTTGCCGGGTTTGCCCATGACGAACGGTACGCCGCCGCATTCGACTTTATGTTCGAACAGTTCTTCCGGTATGGAGATGCCCTTGCCGAATTCAGCCGCGCCGTAATCGTAACGGCTCGTCGTCACGCGTTTGTCGTATTCGAGCGCGACGGGCTTGCAGAGCGGCTTTTCGACCGGGGTTTCATCGATCTTTAATGAGAACGTCTTGACTGAATAAGGCGTCATATCGAAATATACCGATCTGCCTTTGGATTCGGCTTTGACTCCGTTTTCTTCGTAGCCGTTGGTCTCTTTCGCGTCTTTTATATCGGCGGCGAGCGTCAGCCTTACGTTCTTCTGATCTTTGCCCGAAGTTTCTTGCACGCGAACGATCAGGCGGCTGCCCTTTTCCTCGCGTTTGATGCATCTTATTATCACGTTGCCGTTATTGAGCGAGGCGAATGAGAACGAATCTCTTCTGCCTCTGTGCTTGTCGGGTATGAAAGCGATCAGCGGGCTGTTCAGGCACGCCGCCTCGGCGACCGTGTCTTTTCTGTCGGCGCCGTGAGAGGTAAAGCCGTATCTGAAAATGTTTCTGCCGTGATCTTGCTTGTTCTGAGCCGAATCGTAACTGAAGTTGCCTTTCGGAGTATGTATCAGCGTGAGCCTCAGAGTGTTGTCGTTCGGCTTTTCCATGCCGTATTTACAGTCGTTTAAGATGGATACGCCGAATTTTCCGTCCGGATCGGACAGATCTGCCCACTGATGCACGAGGTGCTGGAAATACGGATAGCCGTCGGTGTTGCCGCCGACGTCGCATCCGAGCCCGAGATCGAACGTCGCTGTCGGACTGCTCACTGTGAGCGGGAACCCGGCGGAAAGGAGCGATCTGCATTCGCGCCACTCCACGTCGTTGTCGACGCTGACTCTGGCTCCGCCCGCGGTAAGCGATATTGTCTGCACGTATTCCGAGCCGCCTTCGCGCTTCGTGACGCGCAATGCGGCGAGCGCGGGTCCGTTCTCGGCTATCTCGACCGAGCAGACGCCGCCCACGTCTTTAAACGGCAGTTTCGTATCTTCGTATCTGATCTCCCACGACGGCCAGCGCGTGTTGTTGTCTTCTCTTATGCCGAGCGACGACGGAGCGGAGAGGAGCTCTCTCTGATGCTTCTTGTCATAGATCGAGCAGACGTTGCCGTTACTGTCAAGTGATACTTTATAGCGGCGGTTTTCAAGTCCGGAAAGCGATACGGAAAGTCCCGTCTTCATATCGCACGGCTGATCCGACGGCACTACGTTGAACACCGTGAAACTCACGGGTCTGACCTTCGCCGCGAATACGACGGATTTCACCCCGTCCTTTTCGGAGATCTGCGAGGGGACTTCGACTCCGTTCGCCGTATAGACTCTCGCGCAGTTAACGCCGTCGGGCAGAGGAACGCGCACGGCGTCCGTTCTTGAGAAAGAAACGGGGTTGTAAACGACCGCCGGTATTCCCGATACGTCGGTATCGAGTTTCGCCGCTACGGCGCCGACGGAGGCGGTGAGTTCGCGCGCGAGAATGTTCTGAGCGATAACGTAATCGTTATACGTGAATTTGTAAGCGTTAAGTATCGATGTGCCGGGCAGATCGTCGTGGAACTGATGCCACAAAAACAGTTTCCACGCGAAATCTATTCTTTCTTTCGGGTATTTTACGCCGAGCCATTTTGCGGCGGAGGCCGCGCGTTCCGCGGCGTCGGCGAGCTGTTCGCTCTTTCTGTTCCAGCGCTTGTTGATCGTGTGCGACGTCATCGCGCCGAAACCGTGCGGTATCAGCAGATTGCCGCGGTACGTCGGCAGCTTATCGATCTGCCTCTGCGTAAGGCTGTTGAATATCTCGTCGCTTGACGCGGCGACGACTTCGAAAGCCTGACCGTCGCCGTTTGCGTCGACGGCTTCGTTCAAGTATCTCGCCGATTCGTCTGACGCCGATCCGCCGTAATCGCCCGTGCCGAAATAAAGCATCTTTTTGGCGACGCCCGCGTATTTTTCGTTATGCTCGATCATTTTCAGATATTCTTCTCTGTCGTGGATCGGGCGTTTTCTCGGGTCGTTTTCAAAGTGCATCGTGTAATCGCAGCAGAGGAAAGAACCGATAACGTAGTTGCCGTCGGGTCCTACCCATTTGCCGAGGTCGACTCTCGGCGATTCCGTATCGGGCATCGGGCGCGTTACGCTGCCGTCCTTGTTGATTATAGGCGAGCCTACGCCCCATACGAGCTTCTGCGTTGAGAAGCCGTTGAGCCCCATATGAGCCGCGATGGATGGCAGAGAATAGCGGAAACCGAAGCAGTCGGTCAGGAATATATCCGTGCTTTTCTTGCCGAATTCGGATTCGAAAAATCCGTTCCCGTAAAGTATCTGCCGCATGAAAGCCTCGGACGACGGCACGTTCGCGTCGCTGGCGTCCCACTGGCTGCCCGCGACGTTCCAGCGGCCTGACGCCACGTATTCCTTCAGCTTTTCGTACTGATCGGGATAGTATTCCTTCGCGAGTTTGTAACGGAAAGCCCCTTCAAAGTTCATCACGTAATTCGGGTACTTTTCAAACAGCGCGAAGTTGTATTCGAGCGTGTTCTTTACGCAGTCTCTTATCGTGTCCTGTATCGTCCAGTTCCACTGGGTGTCGAGGTGAGCGTTAGAGACGACGTACAGTTTTTTCTTTCTTTTCATACAGAGCTCCTTTCGTAGTCCTTGATCGTATTTTACCATTTTAATCTAAGAATATCAAGTCTTTTTTTCAATTTTTGCCGTATTTTTTATAATATTCTGCATTTTGAAACGCCCTCCGGCGCAAGAAGATCAATTTTGCGTTTTTTCACAAAAATCCGTTGACAAGCGGCGTGCTTTTATGCTATTATATATCCGGCGGAACAACTCCGCAAAGCTGATAACAAGGAGTAAATAATTATGGAAAGACTCGTAGGTACGATCTCAAGAGGTATAAGAGCGCCTATCATCAGGCAGGGAGACGATATAGCCGCGATAGTAACGTCGTCGGTGCTCGCCGCGGCAAAAGCGGAAGGGTTCGAGTTGCGCGACCGCGACGTTATCGCCGTCACCGAGGCGGTCGTCGGACGCGCGCAGGGCAACTACGCGACGACGGATCAGATAGCGGCGGACGTAAAAGCCAAATTTCCCGACGGCCATATCGGGCTGATATTCCCGATCCTGTCGAGAAACCGCTTCGCGATATGCCTGCGCGGTATATCAAAAGGCGTAAAGAAGATAACGCTGATGCTCTCGTATCCGTCAGACGAGGTAGGCAATCACCTTTTCGACGATGAAACGCTCGACGACGCCGACGTCGATCCGTACAGAGACGTACTCGACGAGAAAAAATACAGAGAGCTTTTCGGTTACGTAAAGCATCCGTTCACCGGTGTGGATTACGTCGAATACTATAAACAGCTCATTAACGAAAGCGGCTGCGAATGCGAGGTCATATTCGCCAACGACTGCCGCGCGATACTCGATTACTGCAAAAACGTTATAAACTGTGACATACATACAAGACGCAGAACGAAGAAAAAACTGATCAAAGCCGGCGCCGGAAAGGTCGTGGGTCTCGACGAGATACTCACCTCGCCGGTAAACGGCTCCGGATATAACGAAAATTACGGTCTGCTCGGTTCGAACAAAGCGACCGAAGATACGGTCAAGCTGTTCCCGCGCGACTGCATGCCGATAGTTCTGCGAGTTCAGAGAGAAATTCTCGAAGCGACCGGCAAACACGTCGAGGTCATGGTCTACGGCGACGGCGCCTTCAAAGACCCCGTCGGTAAGATCTGGGAGCTTGCGGACCCGGTAGTCTCGCCCGCTTACACGCCCGGTCTCGAAGGCCAGCCGAACGAAGTCAAGCTGAAATACCTCGCCGACAACGATTTCGCTCATCTCAAAGGCGACGAGCTCAAAAAAGCGATAGCTGAATATATAAAGAAAAAAGACGCCGATCTCGTCGGCAAAATGGTTTCCCAGGGCACGACGCCGCGCCGTCTGACCGACCTTATCGGTTCGCTCTGCGACCTGACCTCAGGTTCCGGCGACAAAGGCACGCCGATAATACTCGTTCAGGGCTATTTCGATAATATGACGGCGGAATAAAATCAAAACAAGGCTGTACGTACGCCGTACGGCCTTTTATGTTTACTGACGAATGCAGAGGTTTTCTTCGCCCTGTACCGAATAAAGATCGCGCGGGCGGGTCCTCCCCTCTCCCGCCCGCGGCGCGATGCG
>JAEEGL017302211.1_pt1 | contig 12840 bp, 11 predicted proteins | sample 9134231 | NCBI WGS metagenome assembly JAEEGL01 (sample SAMN16246548, study PRJNA631951) | gut metagenome | biome: gut microbiome; feature: rumen; material: fiber-attached | host: Bos | place: Iran: Karaj | collected 2018-10
GAACGCGACGAACTCTGGAAACACGAACCCGGCAAATCAAGCCCTGCCGAGATCCTTGAGGCGATAAAGAACCTCAACGCCGAAGGTCGCCCTATCTGGAAGCCCATGCATATGCAGCCGTTTTACCGAAATCACGCGTTTGTGACAGCAACAGGCAATGGCAGAGGCAGGAGTAATGCCTACATCAGGGAGAACGAAGGCTTCGATGTTGGTATGGATATATTTGCAAGAGGACTTTGCCTGCCCAGCGATAACAAGATGACTGCAGAGGAGCAGGATATCATAATCAAAGTGATCAGAGGGTGCTTTGAGTGATGGGCACAAGTAGATATGGAACACTTCAATTTTTCTTGGGAAAATGGCATGAAAAAAGGTTTGTATGAGACAGATCAATTTGTTTGTAAAGAGGTTATTTGATTTTACTGGGAGTACGATAGGCCTGATTGTTCTTTTGCCTCTATTTGCTGTTATTTCACTTACAATCATAATCACGTCCAAAGGGCACGTCTTTTTTCTACAGAAAAGACTGGGGAAAAACGGACATGTGTTTAAGATAATTAAGTTTCGCACGATGGTGGAAGGGGCAGAAAAGAAGGGCGATGGGTTGTTTGTCTATGGAACAGAAGATGACAGAATAACCAGAATAGGGAAATTCCTAAGAAAGACAAGTCTTGATGAATTACCCCAGCTCATCAATGTGATCAAAGGGGATATGAGCATAGTGGGACCTAGGCCCCCTGTGGTCTATTATCCCTACGACGGATATGACAGTTATCCCGAATGGTCCAGAAAACGTTTCGAAATGCGCCCCGGGATTACAGGCTTGGCCCAGATACGTACAAGAACAACGGCACCGTGGGATGAACGCATTTTGATCGATAATGAGTACGTCGATAGGTTTAATGTCTTTTTTGATCTGTGTATACTTTGCAAAACGTTATTTGTTGTTTTGAAAAGCAAAAATATCTATCCTGAATCGAAAGAGCAGATAAACAACAATCGTACACATGATGGTGATAAGGAGAAGGAAAAAGCAAAATGAGATTCGAAAAAGAAGTGGGGGAATCGTTAACGTACAAGTTTGCACAAGCAGCAGGGGAAATGAAGGCGCAAGGAAAAGAGATAATATCCTTGGGGCTTGGCGAGCCGGATTTTCAAACACCGGAGTATATTATCAATGCTACTATGGAAGCTATGAAAGCGGGCTTTACGCACTATTCGGCAACTCAGGGGTGGCCGGAATTGAGAAAGTTGATCGCAGAAGATTGTAACAAATCTTACGGATCGCAATATGATCTCAATGATGTGATTGTTACTCCGGGAATCAAAGCTGCCGTTTTTTTTGCGTTGGCTGCAATATTGGAACCGGATGATGAGATAATCCTTATTTCGCCATATTATGTTTCCTATCCCGCTATGGTTAAACTGGCGGAACCATCGGCAAAGATCGTAAATATATGCCTTACGAACGATTTTACACTTGACATCGAGCGGCTAAAAAACGCATTTAACAAAAAAACGAAAGCAATACTCGTAAATACGCCTAATAATCCTACAGGCATGGTGATGAGCCGAGAGGAAGTCAAACTAATTATCAAGCTTGCTCTTGAAAATGATGTATTTGTGATTTCGGATGAGGTTTACGAAAAACTGGCCTACAATTGTACTTCACATACCAGCTTTGGAAAGTTCGAAGAAGTAAGGGATAAACTCATCATCTGCAATGGGTATAGTAAGTCTCACGCGATGACAGGCTGGAGACTTGGATATGCTATTGGCACGCGCGATATTATTACAAAAATGAACAAACTTCAACAGCATATAAATACCAATACTTGCACATTTATACAAGTGGGTGCCTGCTCTATTTATAAAAACGAGCCTGTTCATATCGGGCCGTATGTAGCTGAACTGGAAAAGCGGATAGCGTATTTTGGCAAAGAGATAAATGGATTGGAACACTTCCGCTTAGTTATGCCTAAAGGCGGCTTTTTCTGTTTTGTCGATATTAGTGATCTTGGAGTAGATTCAAACACATTCTGTGCCGACCTTCTGAAGAAAACAGGTATTGCGTCAACACCGGGCGTAGCATTTGGACCAGATTGGGATGGTTATGTGCGTTTTTCAATGGCTGTTCCGATGGAGACACTGGAAAGAGCAATAGGACTGATGAAGAATTACAGATTTGAGGGCTGATCATGAAGATTGTTTTGACCAGAGGAATGTCCGATGGGGACATCGAGTATATCAAAAACGGACTGGATTTGGCTGTCAAGGGACAATATGAGATCATCGTTCCTTCAGAGTATTCGGAGGACGGTATTTGCTCAGTTTGTGACGACGCGGACATTCTCCTTGGACCTTTTGTCACAAAGAAAATCATAGGGACAGCAAAAAAACTCAAACTAATCCAGGTCCCTTGGACGGGAATGGACACCTTTGATTTTACTGTGGCCCAGGATTGCACCATACCGATCTGCAACACACACAGTAACGCTGACTCTGTAGCGGAAATGACACTGGCTATAATTTTAGATCTGTTGAAAAAACTCTCTTTTCATGATAGAAAAATGCGCACCGGTAGTTGGAATCGTGATCAGGAGCCACTTGATCTGAAGTCTAAAATGCTTGGACAGCAGACGGTTTGTATTATAGGATATGGGAATATCGGGGCGCGTGTGGCAAAGTTAACTAAAGCTTTTGGTGCAAAGATCATCGCAGCAGGAGGTCATACCGATGATGAGATCGTGTCGGAGGCCTATGGTAGGAATGATATCAAGAAAGCTATAGCGAGAGCAGATGTGGTAGTCTGCACAATCCCTCTCACAAATGAAACGCGTGGATTGATAAATGCTGATCTGATTTCAACGCTGAAAGACGGAGCTATACTAGTGAATGTTTCTCGCGGCGCAGTTTTGGATGAGGACGCCGTTTGGAATGCACTTGAGTCTGGAAAGCTTGGAGCGTTTGGCTCCGACGTTTGGTGGAATGCGCCTAAAAGAGGAGAAAGCCAAAGTTACCCTTCTTCCAAACACGAGTTTTGGAAAAAAGAAAATGTTTTGTTATCGCCTCATAGAGCAGGGTTTGTTGAGGATAGTCTTCCGCACCTTGACGGTGCAATCGCGAATATCATTGCTTTGATCAAAGGTGAGGCATTATCAGGTATAGTTGACGTGAAAAAAGGCTATTAGGGTGGGTGTCATGTTAAAAGGTAAAACGGTTTATTTACGGCTCTTAAGCCAAGATGATCTCAAGGACCGAGTTTCTTGGATCAATGATGAAGAGAACATTCAAACACTTTTGTTTGATTGGCCAACATCCTATGAGAAAACATTGAAGTGGTATAGCAGTGCAATTATGGATAGTTCCAAGCTACACTTTAGCATCGTTGATGCGGAGACTGGTGAACTCATCGGAATGACGGGATTACTTAATATTGATCGCATTAACCATCACGCTCAGTTCTATATCACCATCGGTAATAAACAGTATCGTGGAAAGAGGCTCCCGGATGAAGTTATACCTCTTGTACTTGAATATGGATTCTCTGAATTGGAATTGAAAAAGATATATCTTTATACTTTGCAAAACAATGAGCGTGGCCGACATGTTTATGAGCGAAACGGTTTTAAGCAGGACGGGATACTGCGTCAGCAGGTATTCTGTCGAGGAAAGCAGCAGGATCTTTACGTTCACAGCATTTTGAAAACAGAATTTGAGGGTATGAGATGAACATTCTGATCCTGGCAGCGGGAACCCGTAACAAAATAATCCAATATTTTAAAAAGGCATTTGCAGGCAGAGGAGAGGTGATCGCTACAGATGCGAGTGAACTGGGACCCGCAATTTATGATGCCGATATGTATTACATTGTTCCACCCATCATTGAAGATGGTTATATAGACAGGATTCTTGAGATATGCAAGAAAGAAGATATAACAGGTGTTTTGAGCCTTATCGATCCGGAATTAAGCCTTTTGGCAGCCAATGAGACCAGATTTAAAGAGATAGGGGTAACTGTTATCGGAAGTTCGTACGAACTGTGCGAGATGTCTTTGGACAAGATGCAGATGTACAGATGGTTGGCTAAACATGGATACCGATGTGCACACTCGTGGGATGACAAAGATGGTTTTTTTAAAGCGCTTGAAAATGGAGAAGTCACATTTCCGGTATTTGTAAAACCTTATCGTGGGTCTGCATCCAGCAATATTTCAAAAGTAAATGACCGGGAAACAATAGAACTGTTATTTGATCATTATGATGATCTTATGATCCAGGAATATCTGGATGGTCAGGAAATTGGCGCAGATGTCTACATAGATATGATCTCCGGTGAGGTGGTGTCAATATTTACAAAAAAGAAAATAAAAATGCGAGCCGGGGAGACAGATAAAGCAGTAAGCTTTAAAGATTCAAAGCTGTTTGAATTGATTGAGAAGTTTGTTAATGAGGCCGGATATAGAGGACAGGTAGATATCGACATTTTTGATATTGACGGTGAGTACTATATTTCTGAGGTCAATCCACGGTTTGGAGGTGGTTATCCTCATGCATATGAAGCCGGATGTGATCATATGAAACTTATCGTGAATAATCTGAATGGTGTAGCAAATGAAAAGCAGACAGGTATTTACGATGATGGCATCTATATGATGAAATATAACGAAGTTAAGATAGTCAGGCGAAAGTAAAATGAAAAGTATATTAATACTCGCGAATAATGACGGAGGACTCTATCATTTTCGTTTCGAATTGCTTAAGGCATTGGTAAAAGACCTCAAAGTGATCGTATGTTTGCCTCTTGGGGCCTTTTCAGAACATTTTACTGAGATCGGATGCGAGGTCGTTCCCTGTGAAGTGTTGGACAGAAGAGGAAGCAATCCAATAAAGGATTTAAAACTACTTCGGTTTTACAAGTCAGTTATTAAGATGAAAAAACCTGATATCGTTCTTTCATATACTATTAAGCCTAATGTATACGGGGGTATGGCGTGTCAGGCTTTACATATTCCTTATATTGCAAATGTGACTGGATTGGGAACCTCGATAGAAAATGGCGGCGTTATGGCTTATATTGCAAAAATACTTTATAAAGCCGGCTTGAAAAAAGCAGGATGTGTGTTTTTTCAAAACTGCAGAAACAGAGCTTTTTTTGAGAAAAACAAACTTACTCGCGGAAAAACAAGGCTTATCCCCGGATCGGGAGTAAATCTGGAAAAACACTATTTCGAGCAATATCCTGCCAGTGATGAAGAAACAAGGTTTCTGTTTGTCGGACGTGTTATGAGAGACAAAGGGATAGAGGAACTGCTGAGCTCGATAAGGCGCATCCACAGAGACCATAGTAATGTGAAAGCTGATCTGGTCGGCAGACTTGAAGAAGATTACAAGGACAGTATTTCGAAAGCCGAAAAAGAGGGCGCAGTTGTTTATCACGGCGAACAGACCGATATGCACGGGTTTTATAAGAACTGTCATTGTGTAGTACTTCCATCGTATCATGAAGGCATGGCAAATGTATTGCTGGAGGCGTCTGCGACTGGAAGGCCTGTGATAGCAAGTAATATAAACGGATGTAAAGAAGCTTTTGAAGATGGAGTCACAGGATTTGGATGTGAAGTAAAGGATGCTGAAAGCCTCTATGACGCTATGAATCGATTTATTGCTCTGCCTCATGAAAAAAGGGCGGAAATGGGTAGTGAGGCGAGAAGAAAGATGGAACGCGAATTTGATCGTCAAATTGTAATAGACGCGTATTTAGAAGAGGTTGAAGCGATACTTCATTCTAACTAATGCAAAAATAAATGAGATACAAAGGAGCATACGAACTAACTATGGATCTGTATGAAAAACTGATCAACGGAGAAGAGAAACTTTCACTTATGGGATTGGGATATGTAGGAATGCCGATTGCGGTATCGTTTGCAAAAAAGATCAATGTAATAGGTTTTGACCTGAACGCAAAAAAGATCGAAATGTATAAAAACGGCATAGATCCCACGCACGAAGTGGGAAATGATGCTATTGCAAAAACTTCTGTGGTATTTACTGCGGATGAGACAAGATTACGTGAAGCAAAATTCCATATAGTAGCTGTTCCCACACCTGTAAACGCTGATCATACACCTGATCTTACACCTGTAGAAGGAGCATCAACCATCCTTGGTCGTAACCTTACGAAAGGGTCTGTTGTTGTATTTGAATCCACAGTTTATCCGGGAGTTACCGAAGACATTTGCGTTCCGATCCTTGAGAGAGAATCAGGACTTAAATGCGGTACAGATTTCAAGATCGGCTACAGTCCTGAACGCATTAACCCCGGTGACAAGGTACATCGATTGGAGACTATCAAAAAGATCGTTTCTGGTATGGATGAAGAAACGCTTGACTGCGTGGCGAAAGTATATGAATTGGTCGTTGATGCAGGCGTTCATAGGGCTGAGAGCATCAAAGTTGCAGAAGCCGCAAAAGTTATCGAAAACAGCCAGCGTGATATCAATATCGCCTTTATGAACGAACTGTCCATCATCTTCAATAAGATGGGGATCGATACAAAATCTGTTCTTGAAGCCGCAGGTACGAAGTGGAATTTCCTTAAATTTTATCCTGGGCTTGTTGGAGGACACTGCATTGGAGTTGATCCTTATTACCTTACATATAAGGCTGAGATGCTGGGATACCACAGCCAGGTAATTCTTGCCGGCCGTCGCATAAACGATGATATGGGAAAGTACGTTGCGGAGAACTGCGTAAAGAATTTGATCGCAGCCGACAAGAGCGTAAAGAACGCTAAAGTGGCCATTCTCGGATTCACGTTTAAGGAAAACTGCCCGGATACCAGAAACACAAAGGTTATTGATATAGTAAACGAACTAAAGGAGTACGGCATCACTCCGGTGATCGCAGATCCTCAGGCAGACGCTACCGAAGCCAAGCAATTGTATGGTGTCGAATTTGTTGATATGAAGACAATAAAGGATATGGACGCTGTCATCTTGGCTGTTGCACATACTGATTTCACTTCATTTTCGATGGAGAAGATAAACTCTTTCTTCGGAAAGGGTAAGAAAGTATTGCTTGATATCAAGGGCTTGCTCGATCGTAAAGAATACGAGGCGGCAGGATATAGTTATTGGAGATTATGATCATCTGAAGGACAGGCTTTTCATGGGCATACTTGAGACAATTTACGATCACTCGCCGCTGTTTATGCAGAACGTGATGTGTTCGGTGGCAGGGGCAGGAAAATATAAAAAAAGATATAAGGGTGTGTACCGCAAGGTAAGAGAGTTTTGCAAAGAGTTTGATTCCTGGGATATTGAACGTCAAAAGGACTATCAAAACGCGAAACTTGTTGAGTTTATCCGATATGCGGCTGAGAAAAGTCCTTTTTACGCCGAACTGTACAGCAAAGTTTCTCTTGATGAGATCAAATGCCCATATGACCTCCCGAAGCTTCCCGTGGTGGATAAAGAGATGTTACGCGCCAACATGGACAGGGTGTTTACGATTCCGAAAAAAGGCGCTTTGGTAGGGCATACGGGCGGAACAACCGGCAAATCTCTTACAGTAAGGTCAACCGTTGAGGACAGTGAAACACGTATGGCGATTCTTGATCACTTTAAGAGTCGTGTCGGATTTGAAAATCTCAAGATGAAAAGGGCAACATTCAACGGAAAGCACATCATCCCACCGAAGCAAAAGTCACACATATATTGGAGATATAATGCTCCGATGAAGCAGATGATATACTCTTCGTTCCATCTGACGGAGGATAAGATAGGGTACTATGTCGACAGTTTAAATGAGTTTAAACCACAGGCTATAGACGGCTTTTTCACTGCTATTTGCGATATAGCGAATTATATGGAGCGGCATGATATAAATCCGAGCTTTAAGCCGGTCGCGATCTTCCCTACATCAGAAACCTTGACGGATGAAGGAAGAAAACTTATAGAAAGGGTGTTTGGATGCAAAGTATATGACCAGTATGCATCCAGTGAGGGAGCCCCTTTTGTAACTGAATGTATCAATCAGACTCTGCACATGGAGCTGAATACCGGAGTCTTTGAGTGCATGCCTAACGGAGAGATACTCGTCACAAGCTTCACTACGCATGGTACACCGCTCATAAGATATGCGATAGGTGACAAGATGGAATTTGCGCCATGTGGCAGCAAATGTGACTGTGGCTTGTGCGGACCTATTGTGAAGAAGATAGAAGGACGCAGGTTAGACTTCCTTTATAGGCCTGACGGAGCAAAATTGAATGCAGGGATCGTTTCGAACCTGTTGAAATATCTTCCGAATTCTGTTATCAGATCACAGTTTGTGCAGGAACGGATGGATCAGGTCACTATACTTCTTGAAGTAGACAAAAGGTTGTTTGATGAAAAGGCAACGCAGGGAATTTTGGATGAATGCAGGCATACTTTCGGAGAAGATATGAAGGTTGAGATAAAGGTTGTTGATGAGATTCCCAGAGCTACGAGCGGGAAATTCAGGATGATTATCAATAAAGTTGTTTGACAGGTACATAATAAATGCTTGATTGGCTTTTGGTCGCGGGGCTCATTTTGGCCCCAATGACTGCATTAAGAATATATAAATTTGGGCCCGGTGAAATACTGTTGATAGTATGGATGGTGGGGGTTCTTGTTGAAAACAAAAAAAGCTCAGAGACAAGAGGAAGGTTGAGCATCAAACTAAATTCCATCAGCATTTATCAGGTGGCTAATCTTGTGTTTATGGTTGTCGGAATGATGGTGAACTTCTTATTGTATCAGGAGTTGAAAGGAATAGGTGCTATATTTACCTTTTTTTTCAGCCATGCTTTCATGCTTTTGTTTGTTGTCCAATTATTTAGATATTTGGAAACTAGAAGCGTAGCTGATGTAAACAGATTGTTGAGGAAATTGGTAGTCTGTGGAGCAGCAGGTTATGGAATCTTATTCTTTTATGCAGAATTCATAAGTAACAGTTTATTTGGGTATTATTTATGGATGGGAAAGCATTATAGATTCCGCGGATTTTCGTATAATCCGCATCAGATAGCAATGATAACTTGTGCAGGAGTTTTTCTTTCTTTATATCTTTTAGGAGAGACATCTTCGAAAAAGCAAAAAATATTATATACAATTGTTACAGGGATTTGGTTTTGGATATCATTAAGCACCAAGTCGGATACTATGACTCTTTGCTATGTTATCTGTTTGGCGTATATCCTTTTCATGAAGTTTGTCAGAATCAGAAGGGAGAAGACATATAGTGGATATAGAGACTACCTGATACTCGTGCTTTTCGGTATCATGTCGGTGTTGATCATCTCTCCTGTGCTTTTTGGTATACTTAGTAATTTTATTTCTTCGGCAGGCAACGGATTGGGAAGACTTACATTATGGCGGGACGCCTTTGGACAGTTGATTGAGAAGCCCCTTGGGTTTCTGGTGGGGCTTGGTCCGGGAGGAAATACCGGACATATTATGCCTACAGGAAGTGAGGCGGAAGCTCACAATACTTATGTGCAGCTTTGCCTGAATTCAGGTGTACTTATTTGTTTATTTCACATTTATACTATAGTCGGGATTATTAAAAAGCCATATTATAAAAATGTATATCTGGTTTCTGCTGTTCTTTTCTTCCTTTTGTATGGAATTGGAGGGAATATGAACAGAAGAGTACTGGTATGGTTCACATATGCCATCTGTGCGATACTCTTTGAAAAGAAATCGGAAGAGGAAAGGGCGCTTATTCAATGAAAATTCTTGTGGTAACAAGTTGCTTTGCACCCAAAAATGTCATAGGTGCGGTTAGAATATCCAAACTTGTAAAATATCTTGTAAGAGAAGGCAATGAGATAACTGTCATCAGTCCTGTTCTCGAACAATATGATGGAATAGATAGTTCTCTTGAATGTGATGAGTTGGCAAAGGTTAGAAGGGTGCTTGTACCATACTCAAAGATAACGACATTGTTGACATCCAAATATATGGCCAAGGGCAACAGCCTGTCTTCTAACAATGATCAGAAAACACAAAAAAAGTCAATAAAAAGAAGGATTACTAAGTCCTTGAGGGCGTCGTTCAACAAATATAGGAATAACGAATGGGGAAGAAAAGCAAAAAAGCAGATTTTAGGTTTAAAAGATGATTTTGATTTAGTGATCTCTAGTTATCCTCTTGAGACCACACATAATGTGGCATTGTATGCCAAAAGAACAGGGAAAGCAAAGTTTTGGATCGCTGATTTCAGGGATCCAATGGTATTGGACACCGATTTTGGAAGAAATCGAGAGGAAAAAAGCAGGAGACAGTCCGAGATCGTCAGGAATGCTGATATTGTGACATATGTTTTAAAAAATGGTCTATATACGTTTGTGTGCTATCCGGAGGATAGGCAAAAGATCAGGTGGATTCCTAACGGCTTCGATGAAGATGATCTGGAAAAAAACAGCGATAATAACAAAAATGGAAATTTGGAGAGTGGGACACTCAATCTGGTATATACCGGAGGACTTTATGGGGGGGAAAGAGATTGCACTCCTTTGTTTAGGGCAGTTCGAGAGCTGATACAAGAGGAAAAGATCACGAGAGATGATGTTGCGGTCCACTATGCAGGAAGAGACGGACAGATTATTATCAATCAGGCTGACAAGTGTGATGTGGGACAGATCGTTCAGGATCATAGAGTGGTTTCGAGAAGTGAATCTGTTGAATTGCAGAATTCCTCTGATTGCGTAATAGTAGCGACTACATGCTATGTGGACAATGGGGGGGCAATGACAGGTAAGATATTTGAGCCTGTTATGCTTAGAAGGCCTATACTGCTTCTTGTAAGGGGAGAAGGAAGAAACAGTGAACCCGGTCAATTTGTAAAAAATCTTAACGCAGGTTTAGTATATGAGGAATCAAATGAACGAGGAGATGTTCAGAGAATTAAAAAAATGATCCTTGACATGTTGGTTGAGAAGAAGGCAAATGGTTATACTATTTCAAGGATGAATGAAGGAGAGAGAGAAGAATACAATTATAAAGCTATTGCTGACAAGCTGATATGTGAAGTACAGAACGTCAAGAACTATCAGAAAAGTTTATGAAGAATAGGTTCCGAATTTTGTATTTTTAAGGAGAAAAAGGATTGAAAGTTTGTACAGTTGTTGGCGCAAGACCGCAATTTATTAAGGCTGCTGTTGTTTCGCATGAGCTACGTAAGAAACATATGGAAGTACTGATACATACAGGGCAGCATTATGATCATAATATGTCTGAACTGTTTTTTGAAGAGTTGGACATACCTAAACCGGATTACAATCTGGGAATTTCCGGCGGTTCGCATGCCGAAATGACCGGCAGGATGATGATAGAACTGGAGAAGGTATTACTAAGGGAGAAGCCGGACTGGTTGCTTGTTTTTGGTGATACCAACTCTACTCTTGCCGCAGCGCTGGCAGCAGCGAAGATACATATCCCTATTTGTCATGTTGAGGCAGGTGTGCGGACACACAGCAGAACCAATCCGGAAGAAATAAACCGTATTTGTACGGATCATGTTTCCGAATTGCTTCTTGCAAGTACTCCGGATGGTTTTGAGGGGTTGTGTAATGAAGGATTAAAAAGCAGAGGGATTTTTGTCGGGGACCCTATGTATGAAGCATTTGTACAGTATAGCCAGAGGCTAAATCCTGCTGAGATAAGGCTGAAAACATTGGATGGGGAAGTAATTACTCTACCAAAAGATTTTTATTATCTGACGTGTCATCGTGAAGAGAATACAGATGAGGATAACAAAATAGCAGAGATTTTCAAAGCTATGGAAATGCTCGAGGCGGAAACAATTTATCCTGTTCACCCAAGAAATATTGAAAGGGCATTAAGAGTAAAAAGGCAATATGGTTACAAAAAAATAATTTTAACTGAACCGGTGGGATATCTTGAAAGCACTTGTATGGTCAGAAATTCAAATAAAATCGTGACAGACTCGGGGGGATTGCAGAGAGAAGCGTTTTTTGCAGGGAAAAAGTGTGTTACTATCCTAGATTTTGTTGTTTGTAAAGAAACTATGGTCGGTCAAAGAAACGAATTGTCAAAACCGATTGCAGAGCAAATAGTTCAGAAATTGAACAACCCGCAAGAAATTGATGATGCTTATCAACCATTTGGTGATGGACTATCTTCAAAGAAGATAGTGGCATCTATGGAAGAACATTTTAGGAGAATATAAACATGAAATATGCACTTATTGGGTGTGGCAGAATATCACCAAACCATATAGCCGCCGCAAAAGCAAACAACTTGGATTTTGTTGCTGTTTGTGATATAGATCCTAAAAATATGCATGACAAGATCATAAAGTTTGAACTTGGTGACATACATGCTTACACGGATTATAAAGAAATGCTCGAAAAAGAGAAACCTGAGCTTGTTGCGATCGCTACGGAATCCGGAAAACACGCAAGGATAGCGATAGACTGTATTAATGCCGGCTGCAATGTGATAATAGAAAAGCCGATTGCTCTTTCAATAGCTGACGCAGACGAGATAATCCGGCTTGGCAGAGAAAAGGGTGTCAAAGTCTGTGCAAATCATCAAAACAGGTTTAACAAGTCCATTCAGAAGATCCGTGATGCCGTTGAGAAAGAGCGCTTCGGAAAGATGTTTTACGGAACGGCCCACATCCGCTGGTGCAGGGACTGGGAGTATTATTCCAGAGCTAACTGGAGAGGAACCTGGGAGCAGGATGGCGGCGCGCTTATGAACCAATGCATCCACAACATCGATCTATTGAGATGGATGCTTGGAGATGAGATCGATTCTGTTATGGGTATGACTGACCGCTTGA
>JAEEGL011140184.1_pt1 | contig 12839 bp, 4 predicted proteins | sample 9134231 | NCBI WGS metagenome assembly JAEEGL01 (sample SAMN16246548, study PRJNA631951) | gut metagenome | biome: gut microbiome; feature: rumen; material: fiber-attached | host: Bos | place: Iran: Karaj | collected 2018-10
AGAAGAAATGATGATAGATTTATTGAATCTGTAATGAAATATGTACCTTTTTTTCCTAAAATTGAATGTAAGGATCTTGCTCTTGCAATGTGTGTTGATGATGTTAATTATCAAAAAGGAGAAAAAGGTGAAAAAAAAGCCGTTAAATTTGAAAATAGTGAAATTTTAAAAATTGCTGAAAAAGGAAAAAAAATTGTGTTGAAGGATCCAGAAAAAAAATAAGTTTTTATCTCCTATATTAATTATTATTAATATTTTAACATTTAACAATATTTGGGTTTCTTAAATTGTTTTAATTATTATTTTAATTATTTAAATTATATTTTAACTAATAGAACAATGTTTTATTTATTAATATAATTATCTTTATTTATAATTTTATAAATTACTATATTATTATTTGAATTTATTTAAATTTTTAAATTTGAATTTTTTTTTCAAATTTGAAAAAGTTGGACTATTCTCCCATAGAATTTCTTGATACGATTTATCACCATAAAAATCAGATATATCATTTAATCATTCATTATTTTATCTTCATTATTATTATTTTTATTACTCTTCTGAACTAGGAAAATATTATTATTATCTGAATTTTCTATTATTTGAAATTTAGTATTTGAAATAAAAGAGCTAAGAGGAGAAGCATTTTCACCAAAATTTATTAATTTAAATTGAATAGTTTTCAATAAATATTTTATATATTTTTTTATATTTTCCCCATTTTTAGAATCTTCGATTATACTATGATTACTCATTAATCTTTGTCTCTCTTTGATATCTCTAATCATACTTTCTGAAAAACATCATTTTTTTTTCTCTATTACAGAAATAGCATCATCTATATTTTCTAAAAAATCAATACCATTAAAATAATTAATATTATTTATATTATTATTATCTGTTAATATTATATTATCATCTATTGAGATTTTATTTCCAAAATTTCTCTTTGAAGGTATATAGCTTTTAAAATTTCACTTTTATCAATAATTAAAAAATTAAGATATTTATTATTTGATATCGGAATAGTTTGTGGTGATTTTTCTTTAAAATTTATTTTTTCTCTTTGAATTAATTTTATTTATATTTTTTTTTAAGATATATCATTAAAATGCCAAAAGATATTCTAATTTGTAGAGCATCTGCAATAATATTTAAATATTTATCCTCAAAATAAGGTAATTCTGCATTTAGATTATTATATATATAATATTTAGACGAAAGAGATGTGAAATATGATGTTAAAAAAATTTCAAAATAATCTAAATATTTTAATGAATTCTTGAAAGAAAATTTTTTGTTTTTTGGAATGATAATTCAAGTTCACAATATTCATTTGTATTTCTTGATAATTTATTCGCTGTATAACATTCTATTATTCCTAATCCATTATTTATATTAATAAATTTTAGTTAAAATTTAATCTAAGAAATGTTGAAAATAACTCTATTTTTGTTGAATAATAATCTTTAAAAGAGTTTAAAGTATTTATTAATGAATGCTATAATACTGTATTCTTACTAATTTTTTTTATTAAACCTTTTTTTTAAAAGATTTTAAATTAAATATAATTGTATTTGATTTACAATCAATAAATAATATATTGTTTAATTAAGTTTGAGAATTCATTATTAGCTTTTCTCTTTTTGTCAAAAAAAAATATAAGAATATCTCTAAATTTATTTATTAAATATTTCACAAAAAAAATTCAAATATTTTAGAGCATTATCTCCTAAGAAATTAAAAAAAATATTTGATATAAATTCTAAGTATAATTTACTTAAGTTTTTCTTGTCATTTTGATTAGTAATTATCATAAAAATTAAAACATTTCGAAAAAAAGAGATTCTTTTCTTATTTAAAAATATATGAGAAAAAGTAGTATTAATTAAATAAGATGAAGTATAATATTTTTTAATAAATTATTTTTTTTTAATATATATTTTCCTCATGAAAATAAAAATTTACTAATTGTTCTCCATTATTTTTATATATAAATAAATTATCTACAGAAAAACCAAGTTTCCAATTTTTACAAAGAGTAGTTTCAAGAATTCCTATTTTTTAGTTTGTTTAATATTTTTATATCTCAACAAAGATTCAATAAACTCATTATATATCATTTATTAATTTTTTGAATTTATTTTTAAAAATAAAAGTGATAAAATAAATTTTAAAATTAAATGGACTTATCTTCAACAATAAGACCATTTTCATATAATGCAAGAAAAGATATATTATCAGAAACAACAACAAAAAATACAATGAAACAAAATGAAAAAAATATAGAAAAAAATGAAAAAAGTCATAATACTCAAACAAAATTATCTTCTTCAGAATTTTCAAAAACAACAAACACTTCTGTCTTTAGTTCTGAAGATATAAAATTTGGAGAAAATTCACTTTGGTTATTTAAATCAGATAATAAAATTAGAATAATTATCCAAAAAATTGTATTTCATAAATCTTTTACAATAATAATTGATTTATTAATAATAATTAATTCAATTTTTTTAGTTTTTGAGACAATAAAAAGATTCTTAAATCTTTCTCAAATTTTAAATACTTTATTTACATTAATATTTACAATTGAAGGTTTGTTAAAAATAATATCTTTTGGTTTTATATTAGATGAAAATTCATATTTAAGAGATCCTTGGAATTGGATTGATTTTTTTGTAATAATAACTGGATTAATAAGTATAATTCCAGGAATATATACTAATTGGACTGCTTTAAGAGTATTTAGATTATTAAGAACAATCAAAACTATTAAATTATTTCCTAATGTTAGAAGATTTGTAAATGTTGTTTTAAATAGTTTAATTGATTTAACTGCTGTATTTTTCATGTTATTTTTTTTTTGTTTAGTTTTCTCTGTTTTAGGTTTAAGTTTATGGAATGATAGATTTAATTATTTATGTAGAAAAAATGAAAAACCTATAAATGGAAAATTAATAGTTGATGCAAATTTTTTTTATACTTTGTGTGGAGGAAAAAATAAATGTAATAATCGTCCTGAATTATGTTTATCTTCATTTAATTATTATAAAAATTCCACTTTTTTTATGAGTAGAGCTTATTATTGGGATGATGAATTAAATAATGAATATTTTAATTATGGTTTAACTAATTTTGATAATATATTTAAAAGCTTTTTAATTTCATTTTTAATTACTACTGGAGAAGGTTGGTCTAAAATAATGTATTTAATGATTGATGGGTATAATTATTATATTTCTGTATTATATTTTATTATTGCTGTTGTTACAAATTATTTTTTTATGATAAAATTAACTATCGCTGTTTTATTATATAAATTTGAAAAAAGTAGATCAATTGTTCATGATTTAGAATATAATATTAGACAAAGGAACCCTGGGAAAAATAAATTATTTAGAATTTCTTATCAAAAGAAATTATTAAATGAAAATAATCAATTAAAATATAAAAAGAAATATCCTAACGTTAAAATTAGAAAAGGACAAAAATTTCTTAATTTTCATTCTTCTTCTATTGGAGAGTTTTTTCATTCAATTATTTCATATCATTGTTTTAAATATATTCCAAAAAAAACAGATTATCATAAAAAATTTTGTTTTGGTTATATATGTTATTATTTAATCAATCAACCATTTATTCAAATATTTTTTTTTCTTTGTATAATAATAAATGCAGTTATATTATCATTTCAAAATGATACTTCTCCTCAAAAAGAAATTCAAATAATAAATATAGTTTTAGTAACATTATTTACAATAGAACAAATACTTTTAATATTTGGATATGGACTAAAATTATTTTTTTCTCGAATAATATATGTAGTAGATTTAATTATAATAATATTATCTAATATAGAATTATTTCTCAAAAGAAATAAAGAAGGTACAAAAACCTCAGTATTTAGTGTATTTAGAGTATTAAAAATTATAAGATTAATCAAAATTTTTAGAACTTGGGTTCAATTTCAAATAATAATGGAAAGTATAATACAAACAGCTTATAGGATGTTAGATTTTATTTTTGTTTTTATCATCATATTATATATGTATGCTCTATTAGGTTATTCTTTATTTAATAATTCTTTAAAAATGAATAGAAATGGACAATATAATGCTAAAAAATCTAGTTATGAATATAATTTTGATTCTTTTTTAAATAGTTTACTTTCAGTGTTTTTAATTATTATCGGCGATCATTGGAATGATATTTTTTATCAATGTTATAGAAGTTCTAGGAATAATGATTATGTTGTTTTAATTTATTTTTTAACTTTAGTTTCCTTTGGACAAATTATTTTAATGAATGTATTTCTTGCTTATTTAATTGATAGTTTTGAAAAAAGTTGTTGGAACTTAGAAAGAAATGTTTATGTTAGAAAAAATTATTTATATTTATATTTTGCTCTTTTTAGAATATTTAAGTCTGAAGAAATTGAAAAAAGAAGAGGATTAAAAGTAAATGATGTAGAAGATATTTTTAAAGAATATATTGCTTTATCAAATAAAAAAAAATTAGCAAAAAAAGGTAAATTAGTTTTAATAGGTAAATCAAATATAAATTATATTACAAATAAAGCAGTAATAAATGAAGATTACTTAACACTTCATAAAAACAAAAAATTTAAAAATGTAAAAGAACTTAAATTTCCGCAAATTTTTCAAGAAACTAGAAATTTAGAATCAATAGAAAGAGTAAAAATAGATAATTTAAAAAGTTATAATTTTATAATAGATTATACTCAAAAATATGAAGAAGATGAAAATCCAATTAAATTTAAAACATTAATGATAAATGATGAAGAAATAAAATTAAAAATTCAAAATAAATTAGAAAATGCATATATAAATAATAATAAAGAAAATATTAGAACTCCTCCAAAAAGAAGAAGAAATAAATGTTTAGGAACAGAAATAACCAAAAGAAAAAAAACAATTTTTGAAAAATATGGAATTACAGATGGAAAAATATATTTGTTAGGATTAAATAATGGGAAACAAATGAAAGAAAGAGAAGAACCTATTAAAAGACAAACTTCATTATATTTTTTTAAAAATAAATTAGATTTATTAGGTAATCAAGTTCATGAAAAACCAATAAAGAAAAAAGAAAAAAATATTCTAGTATTAAAAATAAAACCTCCTTTAAAAGTAAGAATAATAGAACATATGAAAAATTCATCTCTTTTTATTTTTAATAAAGATTGGGCTTTTACAAAATTAATTAAACAAATTGCAAATTCAAATGAATTTAATTATATAGTTTTTATTGTTATAATATTAAGTATTATTATAATTGCATTTGATAATCCTTATGTAAGACCAAATTCAGCTGAGTATATAACTTTAAATGTTTGTAATTATGGTATTAATCTATTCTTTATAATTGAAGGAATTTTAAAAATTATAAGTGAAGGATTTTTATTTAAAGAAAAAACAAATAAAAAATTAAGTATTAAAGGAGATGAGATTTTTGATCAAATTATAAATGAAATAAATGAAAATAAACAAAATTTTGATCAAATAAGTGAAAAAGATAAAATTATTGTTATTCAAAAAGCAATACAAAGAATTCAAAAGCAAAAAGCATATATAAGACATCCAGGTAATATTTTAGATTTTTTTTGTATGATCCTATCATTAATAGATATAATTGGAATAAAAAGAAATTTAGGTTATTTAAGAGCTTTAAGAGCAATAAGATCAATAAGACCAGTGCGTTTATTAATAAAAAGTGAAAATTTAAAATTGTTAATTAAATGTTTGATTGAATCAATTCCAGCTTTAGGAAATATATTATTCGTTTGTATATTATATTTATTTCTTTTTTCAATTTTTGGAATGAATTTATATGGTTCCACTACAAATACTTATTGTTCAGGTAAATTAAATTTGTCAAAAAAAGAATGTGAAGATTTAAATAATGAATGGGTATATAATCATGAAAATTTTCAAAATTTTTTTTATTCTTTAAAATCTAATTTTGAATTAATGCTTGGTGAAAATTGGGCAGAAATGATGTTATTTTCATATGAAATTACTGGAGAAAAATTAACATATTTATTTTATATTTCTGCGATTCTAATTGGAAATTTATTTATATTAAATTTAGTCACTTCTTTATTAATTCAAAAATTCAAATATGTTAAATATAAAAAAAACCAATATCCTGATTTAACTAATGAAGAAAAAGAATGGTTAAAATTACAAAAAATTATGATGAAATATAAACCTGTTCAAGAATATGTAATTTTTCATGAACATAATATTTGGAAAAAAAAAATTCAACAATTTCTTGAGTCAAAGCATTTTAAAATTGCAGTTGATATTTTAATAATTTTATCAACAATTGAGTTAATGTGTCAATATAATGGTTCATCTCATAATTATGATATAGCATTGGAAATTTTTAATTATTTATTTACTATATGTTTTAATATAGAATTATTTTTAAGATTATCAGTTAGTGGAGTTTTATATTTTAAAAATTCATGGAATATTTTTGATTTTTTAATTGTTGTTTTATGCGACATTTTAGGTTTAATTAAATTAATTAGTTACTCTCCATTAATAGAAAAAAAGAGTAAAATTGATGCATATCATTTAATAGTTAGATTTTTTAAAATATTAAGATTATTCAAAATTATATCAAATTTTGGGATTTTAAGACATTTATTTGATACCGTAATGGTAATGATGCCAAGTGTAGGAAATGTAGGTTTATTAATAGGAATAATAATAATAATATATGGAAATATAGGAATGAATGTCTTTGGAACAGTACCTTATAGAGAAACAATAACAAGAACAAATAATTTTAGAAGTTTTTTATCAAGTACATTAGTATTATTTAGAGTTACTTCAGGAGAAGATTGGAATAATATAATGAATGAATTATCATATCATGATTGTAGAGATCCTTCAAGTGAAGAATATAAACATAATTATTATTGTTATCATTATAATGTTATATGTTACGATAATTTTAAAATAAATTATACTAATATAGATTTAATAACATTACATGAAATTGAAGATGAAAATCCAGATAAAAATGAATTAAGTTATCATTTTACTTGTGGAAGTAGTTTCAGTTATTTTTATTTTACAACTTTTGTCATAATAATTCCAGTAATATTATTAAATTTATGCATAGTTATGGTTATTGAAGGTTTTACTGATTCAATGAACGAAAGTGAAAGTATTTTAACAGAAGAATATATGAATAATTTTATTAAATTATGGATGTCTTATGATCCATTATGTAAATTATTAATATTACCTCAAGATTTTGTATTAATATATAAACAATTAACACCCCCTTTTGGTATTAATTATGATAGAAAAATAAATTTTAATCCTTTAAAATTTGAAAAAAACAGACATCAACAAAAAATATTTAGTAAATTTGTAAATAAAAAAGAAATCAATGCAGATGCATTAACAGACTTTAATTTTAATGATGCATTATTAAATGAAAGTTATACTAATTTACCATATGCCTTTCAATTTAAAAATTTTTATGTAAGTAAAAATGGGAAATTTTCAACAGATGATTTAGAAGTTTTAAGAATATTAAATAAATTTCAATTAATCGCAAGAAAAGACCAATCTCAATATACAAATATTAAACAATCATATACTTTTTCAAATTATTTAGATTCAGAAGATAAAGAAAAACCATTTTATATACATTATGTTGATGCATGTCTTGCTTTAAGTAGATATGCTATATCTATATCTTATAAAGTTGATTTTGATAATTTAAGAGAACAATCAGTTAATTCTTATGTTTTGAATAAATGGGGTCAATATTTTAATGGTCTTGAAATTTTATCCTTATTTAATCAAAGAAGATGTCTTAATGAAGTTGATTCTAAAATATCAACTAAATTAGCTAGTAATGTTTTAAAAAGAGTAAATAGGATTTTTAATATGAAATTAATTAAAAATCCAAAAATTATTAAAAATAAAAATTTCTGGAAAAGTTATTATTATTTTAAGAAAAAAAGAGAAAAAATGAATGAAAAATATAATAAAGTTTCTGATAATTTACCATTTTTAAATAATATTTCAATTAATAAAACTAATGAAAGTTTTATTAGTCATAAAGCAACTGTATTTAATAAGAATAGTAATGATAAAATTGGAAATAAAAATAATAATTCAACTCCTTATAAAAGAATAAAAGAAAGAAGATTATCAATGTTTGCTGTAAGAAGAGAAGATAAGACTTTAACTGAAAAAATAAGAGATTCTTTTAAATTTTCTTAATTATGAATGATTATTATAATAAGTGTATAATATTTATATAATTTTTTAAATATAATATAATTTAGTTAATTAAATTAAATTTATATTTATATATAATTTCTATTTTTCAAAAATATTTGTTTGTCTTTTAATTATTGAATCACTTAAACAAACATAAATTCCAAATAAAAACATTAAAATTCCTCCAACTAAAAAACCTATTTTTATATATTTTTGAATAATTTGTTTCATACATTTATTTTTATCCTCACATTCATAAATATCAACTTTTAAATATGTTAAATTTTCTAAACCTTCAATAGACATATAAAATTTTTTAGATAAATCTTTTGATTTAACATTTATTTCTTTTGAATAATCACTTGAATAAATCTCATATTGTATATCATAAAATAAATCATTTGGGAAAGGGAAAAATTGGCTAAAATGTACATTAATATTTGGTGAATCAAAAATAAATTTAATATTCTCATTTTCATTTTGAATTATTGGAGTTTTTGCTTTTTTTTCTTTTTCTATAGGGTTATCATTTTTTAATTTAAATTCAAAAGTTATAATTTCATTTTGTTTCAAATCTAAAATTAAATTACTTAAACTTGTCATTGGAATTGGCATAATTTTAATATAATTAATTAAAAGGTCAATATCACTAATTAAACTATTTCCATTTTTAATGTTGATAATTTGATGAACTTTTAACCAATAATTTTTATTTTCAAATTTTGATTTTTCATAAACATTAGTAAAATGAAGAATATTAATTCCTAAATCATCAATTTTTTTAATAATTTCTCTGTTAGGTTCAATCAATTTATAATTGAAATTATATTCTAAAGAAGAATCCTTTTTTTTACTAATTATAATAATAACTTTTTGAAAACCATAATCATAATATTGAAATAACTTTTTTTGTTGTAATAAAATATTATTCATATCAAGATATGAAGTATTTTCAAAATTATGATTAGTAATAAAATTATTTATTACACTATCACAATTATCATAAGAAAAATCTCTTAATAAATAAGTATAATTTTCTTTATCATTATAATAAGAAATACTTACTTGATAATCTGAAAATGAAGATAATATAGTTTTTATTTCATAATTGAATAACATTGATTTTCCTATAACAAAACTAATTAAAGCTTTTGACTTTATTTTATTAAAATTACTTTCTATTAATAATTTTTCCATTCCTTTTAAATTTAAATTTTCCTCATTTTTCATTATTTTTTGATAAAATTCCTCATTTTTTTTTTTACAAGCTAAATTAATTTCTTCTTGAATTAAATTACTACTTAAACTTCTTAAAAATAAAGTTAATTTAATTGAAGATGATATTGAATTTAAGCATGTTTTAGGAATAATTTTTAGAAAATCATTTTTTTTATAATCCAAAAAATCTGAATTAATTAAATTTAATTCTTCAATTGTAAAATATAAATTATAATTTTCCACATTTTTTTTAATTGTTTCATTACTATAAAATTTTCCTAATAAAGGATAAAATCGATTTATTAAATAAAAAGGAATTTTCTTATCTTTAAAAAGAGAAAATTCTGTTTCATTTTTTAAAATAATATTTTCTCCAACAATTGGTCCTTTATCAATATCAATTAAATCATCTTTTAAATCAAAATAAACACAAAATTTATTATCAAAAAAACAATTATAAATTTCCCAACTAAAAAATAATGATTGTTCATTATTTGAAATTCCAATAGAATATAATTTATAAAAATCTTCTAAAGGAAATGGACATTTAGGCCTTGAACAATTAGGAGAAAAAGTTGCTTTTTTATCATATATTGTAATATTTCTATGATACTTATATATTCCATTTGATTCAATTGAACAATTTGATTCACAATTTGATATTGTTAATGTATAATTTAAATCTGAACCAAATATTAAAATATAAAAATGATTTTTAGAATTTGAACAATTTACATTTATAAATGAATTTAATACATTATTACCTAAATTTTTAATAGAATTATCAAATACATCAGGATATGGATTATCAAAACTTGCAAAAATAGAAATATTTACATTATAATTATTATTAATTATATTATCTATATTATTATGGGATAAACTCAAATGAATAATCCTTTCTTTTTCTCTATTATCTGGTAATATAATTTTAAAAGATTGATAGCTTATTTCTCTTCTTGTAATAATATTTTTAATCTTTAAAGTTTCATTTATTTCTGTATTCACTTTAAATCCATTAATTTGACGATTTATAATTGAAAAAAGAATACTACTAAAATCATATACTTCATTTAATTGTTCGAAAAGAATAACATTATAATTATTACCAATTATATTTTCCATATCATTATAACTAAAATTTTCTGATATTTTTCCATAAAGAATTGCATTAATTTTTGAATTTTCTAAATCTAAAGATGATAAATCTGGTTTTTCAGTCAAAAATAATAATAAAATTCTTTGAAAATAATTATCAGGAAATGAAATTTCATTTTGAAGATAACTTATCATATTATTAGTTTGTTGTTTAAGTGATTCATTTTCAATATAATGATATACATATTTATCAAATATTGAATAAGCTTCATCAGAATTTAAATTTTTTAAAATAAAATCATTTGAATCAGATATACTATATTTATTATTCTCATTCCAACTTATAAAATTTTTAATATTTTTTTTAAAATCAGTAATCTCAGTGTCTTCTTTTAATTTTGAATCAAAAATAATTCCTATATGATAATAAAAATTATTAATCTTATTCCCAGGAATAGATAAAGTTAAATACCATAATTTTTTTGAAATATAATTACCTCCATTTAATGTTAAAATATAATATTGAACTTCATCATAATTTTTATTTTTAATTAAAGAATCAATTTTAGAAAAAATAGTTGTAGAATGAAATTTAACATAAAATGATAATAATGAAATTTTAATAGAATTAGGACTGATATCTTTATATTTATTTTCAAATTCTTCTAAATATTTCATATAAACAAATTGATTAAATATATTGATTGAATATTCATTAAAAATATCTTTTCCTTTTAAAGCTTTTTCAGCTTCTTTTCCTTTTTTATTAATAAGACCAGATAAATTTCTTCTAATAGAAGCATCATCTGGTAAATATTCAAAATTTATACTTCCTAAATTTATTCCTGCTCCAACATAAATTCCTGTTTCTTCTTTAAATTCATCTCCATAACTAGATTCAATATATCCTTTTAATGAATTTCCATTTACACAATAATAAAAAGTGTCTGCATTATATGGTTCTGTTATATTCAATATTCCTTTACTATAAAAAGAAAATAAAGACTCTTTATCTTTAAAAGGACATTCTTTTAAATCTGAACTTTTCATAATTGAAAACAATAGAAGAAATATCGATAATTTCATTTTTTTAAATTTAGTGGTTTTAACTTATTTTTTAAAAATGAAAAAACATAAAATAAATAATATTTAATTATTATTATCATTAGATTGAATAACAATTTTCATTTTTTTTAAAATTGGAAGAGAAAGTTCATCTTCATTTAATTTAACTCCTTTTTTTCCTTTAAAAATATCAAAAATTTTATTGCTTTTTGTTGGTTCAACAACTTCGTCTTTCCTTTCTTCAGAAGATGTAATTTTCTCTATAATAAATTTAACTTTACTAATAACAGGAATAGGAATATCTTTTATTTTTAATTTTTCATCATCTTTTTTTTTAGTTAAAGCTTTAAAAATACTAGAAGTTCTATGAACATCTAAACTTGATTTTGCTTTTACTTTTTTTTTCTGAATTGAAACAATGGGAACTCCTTCTATAACTTCATAATCTTTTGAAATCATTTTTGGAAGTAAAAATGACCATTTTAAAAAGTCATTTTCTAAAGATAAATCCTTTTGAATTTCATAAGGTAAAAAATAACTTTTTTTATCAATTCTTCCAAAAGATAATTGTCTTGTTATTATTCTAGGTTCTTTTATTTCTATTTTTATTATTATATTTGGAGTATTTCCTAAAAATTCTAATTCTTTTTTATCATTTTTTTCTTCACTTTCATTAAAATATCCTCCAATATTAAATTTTTGAACATCTTTTACCCATTTTTCTACTTCAAAATTATCTAATTCTTCATAATTATATGATATTGTATTATCTTCATAACATATATCTAAAAACTTTATAAAGAATAAAACTTTGTTTAAATACTTTTCTATCTTTACAAATTTTTGCATTTGATAAAAATTAAAATGAATTATATATTTATCCATCCATTGTCTTTTATTATTAATAACTGTTACATAAGCATAAATTGGTTTAAAAACTAATAAATAATTAATTCTTTTTTCATCTGAAATTAAATCTGTTAATTCCCAATTTGAAAAAGAATAAAATTTAGTTTTAGGAATGTTTAAATAATATTGAATAAAATTAATAGGAATATGAGAAGCTAATTGTGCTAATAGAAGTCTGAATTTTTTATAACTTGAAAGATAATTTATAATATAAAAATCCCAATTTTGAAATTTTCTTTCTAATAAAAATAAGAAAAGTTGATGATCAATAAA
>JAEEGL013018269.1_pt1 | contig 12839 bp, 11 predicted proteins | sample 9134231 | NCBI WGS metagenome assembly JAEEGL01 (sample SAMN16246548, study PRJNA631951) | gut metagenome | biome: gut microbiome; feature: rumen; material: fiber-attached | host: Bos | place: Iran: Karaj | collected 2018-10
GCAAACACCAAATCTGCATTCGCGTCATTCATAAATGCTGTAGTCAAAGATGAATGACCAGTGAGGCAAATAGCTGGTAATGCCCCCTGCAAGTTGTCAGCAAGTACCTGACCTAACTCTGGGTCAATTGCTTTAAGTGCCACAGCTTGATCACTGTAAACTTTGCGCTTAAGTTTGAACTCCTTCATTAATTCTCCAACTATGTGTTCAGAGTCAGATGCAGATCCGCCATTTCCGCAAACCAGGAGTTTACGGCCATTGTTATATGCGGCTTCAAGCAGTTCGTAGGTATTCTTAATATCTTCTTTGCATACCGAAAGCTTGGGATAGCGTTCAATTAAGAGGTTTAATTGCTCTTCCATGATATAGTTTATTTATTTGCCTTAATCAGAGCCTTTACATATTCCTTCATCTTCACATCATTACCTTTGGCAATCTCTGTGATAAAATCAAGCTGCCCTGCGGCATGTGTATAAAACTGGAATTTATCGCGAAGATCCTCAGGAATATCAATGGGCTTAATGTAATTGCCAACATCAGTTACAGGGATTACTCCTTCTTCCATCATGGTTTTTACCACAATTTCTGCCACCTGACGGTGTGAAATAGGATGGTTCCCACCTAAATTATAGATACCAGTTGTCATATCTGGGCGAATCATCGCCTGATACATCACCTCAGCGACATCTTCCACCCAGATGTGGTCACGAATAATCTCCTTGTTAAACAAATCTATGAAGTTCTTCTCCTTGATAAAGCGGTAGAAACGATACACAATGTTGGCATTCTTACCTTTGTGGAACTCACCCCAGCCAAATACATTGAAGAAACGGAATCCTACCACCTTGTTCACAAAGTGGTCTTTATTACCCAGTACATATTGGTCAAACAACCACTTTGACCAAGCATAAGTATTGTGAGGCTCTTCCTCGCCACCATTCACATCCTGTCCTTTACCGTTGCCATACACAGCTGAAGAAGAAGCATAGATGAATGGAATATTCTTGGAGTTTGCATATTCACAATAGAGTTTGGAGAACTCAAAGTTCTCATTCATCATCTTCTTGGGGTCATACACTAATACATCAGCGTTTGCACCAATGTGGAAGAAACCATCTGGATGCTCTATTTTGTTTAAGTACTCACCTACAACCTTTAATCCGTCTTGGTAGTCCACAAAATCACGGAACTTTAGTCCAAGAAGGTTCTTCATCTTTTCATCACCGTAAGAATCTATGATAACGATGTCTGTAATACCCTTCTCGTTAAGTTTCTTAACCATATTGGAGCCCACAAAGCCAGCTCCACCTGTAACTATATAACTCATATTAGTCTAACTTTATTTCTTTTCTTGGAATGTACACAATTGGATTGTAGTGTATGACTGTAGAGCCCTCGCTCTCAAACTGGAAAGGAACGTGCATAAGGTTATCCAAAGCCTTCAACACATTCTCCTGCTTGTCCTTTTCAACATAGAATAATAGGAAGCCGCCACCACCAGCACCTAACAATTTGCCGCCTAACGCACCAGCCTTGATGCCTTTATCATACAACTCGTCAATAGAACCATTGCTTACTTTAGAACCGGTTCCTCTTTTCAATTTCCAGGTATAGTCCAGAAGTTTGCCAAATTCATTTAGGCTTGCATCCTTGTCTGTCAATATGGCCTGGGCTTCATCAACTAGGGCAAGCATATCCTGCAATTGTTTGGTTTTATCTACGGGCTTAGCGAAAGTATCTGCCTGTATCTCGGAAGAGAAACGCTGTACTCCAGTATAGAACAACATTAGGTTGTCATCCAACTCTTTCTTCCTGTCCGGGTGGATAATGATAGGAGTTACCTTAAACTGATTATCTGCAAAGTCAATACGGTTTAATCCTCCAAATGCTGCCGCTACCTGATCCTGCCAGCCACCATGCTCTTTCAAGATTTCTCTCTCTACATAGATAGCTTCTTCTGCAAGTTGATGTTTACTCATCATTTTTCCCTTCAGGGCACAAAATGCGTTCAGCATACCGACTGCGAAAGTACTGCTAGTCCCCAAGCCAGTACGAGCAGGTAAATCACCCTCATATGTAAGCCTTATTTCATGTATGTCATGGAGGCGCATACATTCACGAATAAGAGGATGAACAATCTCGTCGATGCTATTAACTCTCTCAAATTTGCTATATACCAATTCTGATAGATAAGGCATAAACGGAGGAAGATGTCTGACGTTCACATAGCAATACTTATCAAAAGTCGTAGATATAACTGAACCGCCATGTTCATTGAAGAAGGTCGGCATGTCTGTACCACCTCCATAAAATGACATTCTAAAAGGAGTCTTTGTTATTATCATATAAATAAAAATATGGATTATCTAAACCATGCTCTACAATGCAGAGTGTATCCGATTGCGTTTGTTCTACGTGTTCCAATCACCTTAGCAGGTACTCCGCCTACTACGGTAAAGGGTAGAACATCTTTAGTCACAACAGCACCACTTGCCACGACAGCACCCTTGCCAATATGAACACCAGGCAATACCGTTACACGACTTGCAATCCAAACATAATCATCGATTATTACCGGAGAACAAATGGCTCTAAATGTAGGATCATTATAATCATGTTGTTCAGTCCAAATATTAACCTGTTGAGCAATATCAACATTAGATCCGATAGTAATCCCGCCTCTTCCATCAAGGACACAATCTTTATTAATATTCGTGTGGTGTCCAACTGAGATACGATATGGACAACGAAGATCAACATTTCGATATATAGCACTACTCATGTCAAAATGATTCATCATCAATTTACAGATAACACGTCTCAACAAGTGACATGGTATCCACATAACAATCTGAAGGGCTAAATGATATAGCCCACTAATAAAGTCTCTCATAATACTACTATACTAAATCTGCTTCCAACACTTTTTGAAAAGCCAAAATATTATTCTCCTTACAATATGAATCGCCAGGTGAAACAAAATCACCTAATGATATTTTTGAATATGCATTCCTCAGTGATTCCGGAGTAATTTCGTCTATAAGAATACCGAGTCCATATTTTTTTACCAAATAGCCATATAGGCCCTTATTTGGCCCTATAACAGGTTTCCTAAATTGAGATGCGTAACCTATCAACCCACTGCTTTGAGATGTCCTCTTATAAGGAGTTAATATACAGTCGCATGCAGTGCATAATGAAGCAAAAAAATCATATGTACAAAAATCATCAATCACAATAACCTGCAACCTTTTTTTTAAATCACCAACTCTTTCATAAAAACTTTCTTTAATTTCTGAGGACACACGGCCAGCAAAGAAAAAAGAATAGTGTTCACATTCGTTTTGAGAGAGTTGTTTTAACGATTCCAGTATATCGATTGTTCCTTTGTTAATATTCATCGCACCGAAATGGACGAATAGGGTATTTGGGATTGGTATATCAAATTCTGCTCTTATATTACGCGAATTAGGTTTTAAAGGGACAAGAGGATCAGGAATTGGAAGGAATTTTTTTGTTTTGAATAGTTTATTCAATTCTACACAGGATTGTTCGTCATTAAGGAGATACACATGTTTAAATACGCCACATTTACTCATCAATTTAAATTTGCTTCTCTCAATAAATAAAGACAAGGCACTATGTTCGTTTGCTTCATGCAAATATATTTTATATATAATCCCAATTATTTTCGTTGTTTTTTTAAACAATAGAGGAGCAAATGGCACAAACAACACAAGATAATTTGAATAGACAATGTCGGCGGAATACATCTTTGCTTTTTGAGCAACAAATTTTGTAATTTTGAAAGTATTCTTCAACACCGCCATCGTTGAATTAAGACCTACTGAGAATTTGGATTCACCAAACAGATCAAAGTTAACATTATCCGTTTTTGGCCATAAGAAATTATTCTTTACATCATCAAACTTCTCCGGCAAGAGAAAAATGTATGAATTATTATTTGATTTAGCAGCAATCAAATAAATATGATGTATATATTCTAAATGGTGACCACCTATGTCGGGAGAAAAAATCAGTATTTTCATACTATGACACATTTTTTAATTCACACTCTGTTTGGTATTTAGTATCGCCCTCCCCAACAAAACTCCTGTAATAGGCGTTGCAAATGGAAATGCGATGTACGTACCTTCAAGAAATAACAACATAAACATAACCATTATGCAATTAACAGAAACAAATGCAGACTCGTCGTTTCTCCTGTTGTATTTTTGTAAATTTAGAAATAAAACTCTAAATAAATAAGCCACTATCAAAAATGCAATAGGCCAACCAAAAAGCCAACTAAGTTGATAGATTGGATAATCATTAAATTCTCCCGTAGACAACCCTCGCTTATTCTTCGGGCTTACCATTCCGCGAGGCAGTGTATAATCTTCAATATTATCAAAAAAAGCATTAATATGATTTTGACGAGAAATATCCCCTTCCGAGCCACTACTTCCTGTTTCTATATAATTTTCCGTGCGTTGAAACACTCGATAATACATCACTGGTGATGTTTGATATACATATTCTTTGATTATTGGCAAAGCAGATATAATAATGGCTGACCCAATAAAGAAAATAATTGTATAAGAAAAGATTCGTTTCTTCTTCCTAAATAACGAAATAAACATTGAGGTTAGGATAGTCAATAGCAACACAACCAGTAATCGACGTATGCCTGCAAATACACCCGTAGAAGTTATTATTAAAAATCCGAATAGTGATAAAATATAAGATGATTTGTTTATTGTCAAACTCAAAAAAATAGGAACAGCAAGCATAAGACCGTAAGTAACGTATTGCTCATTCAAAGCTGCATAAGCAATAGCTTTTTGATAGTTAAGTAAAGAATCAACTAACCATGCCAAAATGCTACCAAATGACAGCCACATCAAATCATTATTTGATATTTGATTAGGCCTTGAGAAAGCGAACATACATACTAACAAGTAAAACCAAGAACGGGTACTTGACAACATACCAAACAATGGAAACTCGTCGAATAATAGTCCTATGCCAAGTAAGACAACAAGAATAATTAAGGTTTTAATAATATGCCTACTTTTGATCTGAATGGTAGATATTTTCTTTCTCAATAAAAACAAAAACGGAAGCAACAACAACTCTGGCATTGAGACGGGTAAATTCAGATAATTTTGCGTTATAGTAGTACTAAGTGACGAAAACACAAAGAACCCCATCATCGCAAATAAGGTGTCATTTTTGAAAGTATCTTTGTTTAATAATTTGAACATTTCTCTTGGAGATTTACTTAAATAACGCTGGCAATCTGTATATATAATAGCGAAGCCTTTCCATTTCTGAAAGCTGAGCCCTAAAAGCGACTTTCTCCATCGGACTCAATGACACAGGACAAAACGATTTTGACTCATATAGATAAAGGCCAGAACCTTCAACAGAATCAATGATATTAATCTCTAAAGGTATCATACTTACACCCCACTGCTTCTTTATTTCGGTGTGAGGTATTGGCTTTGGTGAAATAAAATACTCACAATGAATATTCTCTTTTTTCTTTTCACCATACAAATTCAAGTCTGCATATACTTTATTCCCATTATAGTCTATAAGAATTTTCTTCATTTCAAAAAAGCAATCATAGGCAAACTCTTCGCAAAATTCTTTAAAGATAAAATCCCTCTTCACCCCATTGCACAATGGAACTATATAGCCTTTATCTAACCTAACTTCCGTCACATGAACACCCAGGGAGGGCTGGATGGTTGTAAAAGAAACGGTCGGATATACAAAATACTTGTTAGTATCAGTCAGGTAAGCTATATGATACTTTTTCCAGCTATGAGACCATCCTTTAACATATTCCGGTATAGGGATTTGAGAAATATCATCCTTATGCAGTTTATACCATTCTTTAAATTCTTTCCATTGAGCCTTTGTCCACATTTGCCCCCAAGATGATGTCCACTGCATGAAAAAAGTATCATATCCTTTCGAAATAGGGTTGAATTCGCGTAGGCTCTCACACATTCTGTAGCTATATAATGAAATTCCTGCAATGTTTGTATCGCCATCATAGAATTTCAACGCTCTATAGGCGTATTCTAAGAAAAAGGGAGAGACCAACAAATCATCTTCCAGAATGATAACGGCATCATATTTATCCGTCAAATCACCACAAAACAGTATGTTTTCTCTAAGACCTATATTCTCCTTATGTTGGATTATTATCTTTCCACCATTATTCCATTGAAAGCCATCTGCCATTTTCCAAACTGCATCATTTCCTGAATAGTCAATCGAGAAAACTAGATCAACTTTTACTGGATATTGTGCATTATTTAGAGACTTCAGCAACAGGCTTAATGTGTCTGTCCTGTTATAGCAGGGAATTACTATTGCTATGTTATTATCTGTATTCATTTATATTTGTAATATAATTCTCAACTCATGATTTTTTTCGACTTATTGCACAGAATCTGTTAGAAATCATACCCTTTACAAATAGGGTAATATATGCCATAATGAATGATATAATTATCACAATTATTGGAGTTAACCATTCGGACGGTGATATCTTATTTGAGACAGAAATTGCTGCAATATGATAAATGTAAACATATAGCGAAAGTTTTTCACCCCAAATAACAACCATCTTTGGAAACTGCTTTTTGCTTCTTACCCCATATAAAAGCCATAAAAAAGCGCATAATATGCTACCCATATAGGCTTGTGAGTCTTGAACTTGATAATGAAGTTCAACCAACGACAAAACTATCCCAAATAAAGCCATAATTAACAGATTGGGGGGGGCGACTTTTTCAAGTGGCTGATATAATCTCGCGCATAAGCCCATTAAAAAGAAAGGGAGTGCACGAAATAGGAATATATGTTGTGATTTGTACCCAAATACCGTTATTTCTTTGCCATATAAGGGAAGTATTTCACTAGATAATACAAATATTATTAAGCATATAAAAGTACTAGTCAGTAAAACTCTTTTATTAAGGAATGCTCTTCTCATGAATGGAGGGAAAAGCAAAAGATAACAATATAGAAGGGCCAGCAAAAACCACAAATGTTTATAAAAAACAGGTGTGTTGATAATCAAAAATCTCTGTATACTAAAAGAACTAATATAGTCAACAGCAACCTCCACAGGACTCTTTTGGTAATTTATCAATAAATGATATAAAGCAAAGAAAACAAAGCTAAATAAAATAAGATTAAGCACATGTATTGTTTTCTTTTTCAAACTATTAAAATCAAACTGTAAAGACCTGTTAACGCAAAAATAGCCTGAGACCATAAGAAAAAAAGGAACGGCTGTCCTACCTATTGCCCTCATACTCTCTCCAAATAGACCCGGAAACTGGCAATGTATAAAAACCACCAGAATACATGCTATAAACTTGAGGAAATCAAGTCCGTCATATCTAATTTTATTAATCTCTTTCATTTTGTCAAAGACAATTTTTTATATATTTCAATATGCTCTTCAATAATTCTATTCCATGAGAATGTTTCAATTGCCTTATTACGTACTATCTTATTTTTGGGAGTTGACATTGCTCTGTCCAGCACTTTACGTATTTCATCAACATTACTAGGATCAAATGTGAGATTTCTATCAAACACTTCAAAATCTAAAATCGGTAGAGTTTTGCTTAAGCATACATTACAGCCTGCTATTGCAGCTTCAGAAGCAGCTAATCCAAAAGTTTCATGATAAGAAGGCATTATTAATGTTTGAGCGTTCCTATAAGCAGATGCCAATTCTTTTGAGCCTGCTTTCAGCCACCCTACAAAATGGATGTTATCACATCCTTCTGCCTCTTTAACACATCGATTATAATACCCTCCTGTATCAAAAACATTACGACCTCCCACGACCACAAGGTCATATTCTGCACCTTTAACAGCCCTTATAACACTTAACAGATTCTTGTTTTCATCGGCTCTACCTACCTGCATTACATAACGACATTTCTTACCTAGGATTTTATATATTTCATCAGCAGAATCCACGAAATCCTCAACTCCATTCGGCACTACGCAAATTTTTTTATCGTCTACGTCGTATAGTTTTTGAATATACTGCTGCTCTTCTGGAGTTTCTGAGATAATATAATCTACGTCATGAAGCATTTGATAATTCAATTGATCCTTTGAGTAAAAATCCAACCTATTTCCAATTGGCTGAAGTATCTTACGGATTGAAACACCTAAAGAACTGCGCCCCGTATTTACTATACTTGAAAGAACCAATTTCAATCCCTGATTTTTTGCAATTCTTATTAGTTCAGAGTTTTCCTCTTTTAACATAAACAAATGCAAAATATCGTATTCATTCAGTTTTGTTTCGTAAGGGTTAAACAAATCAACTTGAACACCTTCTTTTTCTAAAAGGGATTTAATCTTTCTTAGGCGTACCTGAACACCTCCAGATTCTGTCTGACAACAAGTGTTATAAGCGTGAAATAGAATTTTCATTTTCAATTACATATTGCGTTCGTAATAAAATCAACAGAGCTATTCCTTTTTTCATCCAGAAGCTTGTCTGTCTTCAACCAATCTATTTTCTGATTTATATACTCAGATATGTTCTTTTTATCATTTTGAATCAAGCAATTCAACCCCAGGTCATTTAATAATCCTAATACTCTACTATTTCCTCGACTTAAACTACCTTTCAATGGGGTATACATAAGATGTTTATGATAGAGAATCGAAAAAACTGTACCATGGAATGATGGGGTTATAACAAGTTCTGCATTAGCAATTAATGATAACCAACGAGGTATTGTTGCATAAACGTATTCTACCCCATCAAAGATTTCCCTACATGGAGTATAGCCGCTTCCATTAGTTACTATAATTCTCAACCCATTTTTATTCGCATAATCTATAATTCTTCCAAAATTAATATCTTCTTTTGTTTTATAGTTTACTCCATATATAAAAATGTATGACGACTCATTCTTAAAAGAATCATCTTCTAACGTTTCATAATCTTCTTTTTTCAAAAGCAATGTCGGATCAAGTACATGTTTGGCATCAAACCCCAAATCCTTACATATTTTTACGCCAGGTTCTTCTCTTAAAGAAATATAATTAAAACACGACAAATATCGTTTTAATTCATCAAGTCTTTCCTTGGGCCAATAGTCTCTACCAATACTCGGTGCATAGGCTATCCTCTTTATACTCTCACTTCCAAATTGAAGGAAAAATGGATTCAAATTGTTTGGATGTAAATTGAAATTCCATATTTGATCGCTGCCACACATGTAAATATCTGCTGTTGGAGGATTCATTAAAAGGGCTGAGTAATCATCATATACAATTTCAGTTTTCAACAAGTGATTCATTCTGAAACCATCAAAGTCACGTTGCTTATCTTTCTCTTTAAAGAGCGAATCAAGTTTTTCCTGTTTTCTTTTCTTATAGGATTGGTATATTGGGTAAATAAATATAATTTTCAGACAACGTGTAAAAAACAATTTTATTGCGCTATACAAAGTATGTTCAGGTTTCTCTGAATATAATAAAAACCGGATTAAGAATGGGTGATGACCATTCGTTTTTAGAAATTGTTGCAATGCCCAACATTGCAGCAATTGTCCGTAATTATTATTAGATGTCCAATATGTAGTTATACCTATACGCATATTTAATCTTTTTGCAAATGACAAAATGATATAAAACTTAACAAGGTCGTCTCTAACTAGTTAGTATCAACTAATCTTCTGCTTTAAATTGAATTCTCATCTGGTAAGCAGACCACCCATTGTCTTTGGATCTAAAAATCATTGAATCAATTTTATATTGACGGACCTGAAGAACCTCCATTAGATTATTATTTGAAGTGTTGTTCTTATCAAGTTTATCAGGTACATTTTTTATATTATTTACTTGAACAAATTTACCCCCCCCCACTCTCTTTGGAATTTGCTTGATAAAAATAATTATGCTTCTTATTCTCATCCTTAACGTTGGCTTTAAAGTATCTCGGATGAGTTCAATAACGCTATCTTTTGAATCTATTTTTGAAAAAAAACTATTTCGACGAGGCCAGGGCTTTGAACTACGGTATATTGCAGGATTGCTTCTACTACCTTCTTCATATGAAACTTCTTTGTAGCGAACTTTCTCTGTTAAGAAATAACGTTTTCCTTTTTCTGTATGTACAAATACTAACCCTGTACCTTTATCATCATCCATTTCAGGACATACATTTTGTATCCCCCAAAAGTCAGCTATTGTAACATCACTATGGCTACGAAATTCCTTTGCCTTACATGCATAGCAAGAGGGGCGCAATATAACATCTTGCAAGAAGGCGTTCATAAAATCATTCTTTTTATGCCCTGAAGATAAAGATATCAAATTGTTTCCTTCATCATAATCAAGTACAAAATTAAAGCGCTTCCAACCTTCTTGGCGTTTATCTCGCATCGCTATGCCTTTAACATCAAGAGTACCTGCTACTTCAGAAAGATATTTTGTCCAAACTTTTGGACTTGGGACACCATGACATACAAAATCAACAGTCAAAAGATTCTCGTAATCTTTCCTTAGAAAATGTTTTAATCCAGCTATTTGACATGGAGTACCCGAAAACAATACTTTCCGACCTTGGTTAAGAAAATCCCTACACTGTTTAAAAGTGTCCTCAGTCCTTGCCTGTACATATTTACTTCCTCTAAAAGCAGATAGACCATCTAAAGTATCTGTGCAGTCCAAAACTACTTGCCATTTTTCATCAAAGCGAGCTCCAAAAACAACACCATTTTCTGCAATTATCTGTTCTGCAACAACCGTAAAGATGCCTCCTGATGAGCTATCCATGCGTACATTTTCATCCTTATTGATAGCAGCAAATGTCTGTAAAGGAAATCTTTTATCGTAAGGCGTAGTTACTGGGCAAACTTTTTCACATAGTCCACAGTTCACACAATTTTCAACACTTACATGCGGATATAAAAAACCTTCATTATCTTCATGCAAAGAAATACAGCGTTTAGGACAACTTAAAACACATGCGCCACAACCACAACAATTAGATTTGTCCTTAATGTCTATCATGTAACAAAAAATTTACAATTGGTTTTGTAATAAGTTGCTTTTCACTAAAATTCATACTAAAATAATAGAATGTTATGCAATAAACAATAAGATATGCAGTAATAACAAAGATCAGCTTCATCCATGTATCAATTGCATAGTTCGATAGTATTAATATTGTTAAAGTAGTTACTACAATCGGTGCAATGTCCATTTTAATTATTTCCTTCCAAAAAGAAAAAATTTCAATTTTCTGGTATTTGTAATAATATACATTCATTATCAGGCCTTGTCCTATAAACAGAGCTCCTGATACCGCTATTGCACAACCTATTCCTCCCCAAAGAATCGAAAAGAAATACTGCAGTACTAACGCTACAGAAGCAATTGCAATGTATAATAAAGAGCGAAATTTCATCTGATTTCTTGCTTGTAGAATTGTAATGCCAAGATTTTGAATAAGAGGAACATATAAACTGACAAAAAACAACAATGTCATAATAAAGGCATCGGAATAATTATTTCCGGCCCATAAAGTAATAAACTGCCGACCAAAAGCGATAAAGCCAAATAATAAAAGGGACATGATAATATTCTGTATACGCCCTGTCCTTATGAAAAGATCAGATATTTCTTTGTTGTTATCGTTTAATGCCACTAATTTTGTCACTTTAGGCAAAAAAACACTTGCAATCGCTGTTGAAAATTGCATATACATATGTTGTAAGCCAATCGCAACCGAATAAACTGCAATTGCTATAGTGCCTGATACAACTCCTAATACGAACTGACCTGTACTCCAATAGATTCTATCCATAATAATATTAAGAAAAATCCAAAAGGAATATATGGCAACCTCTTTTAAGAACCCCCATTGAAATTTTCCAAAAATTAGTTGAATATTAAGTTCTTTCTTACAATAAATATAATTAATTATAAGTGTTGATACATTAAATACGGTAAGAACCACTACCATAGCAATCGCTTTATATCCAAGATAAAGTAATATAACCATTACGATAGTGTTGAGTACAGTACGTATTATACCAACAACTTTTGGAAAGACAAATCTTTCATAGGCAGTTATAATGCTTCCAAAAAGACTCATTGGAAATGTAAATGCCAAATTAAACACCATAATAAGTATCATTATTCGCGCCTTACTTAACTCTACTTGAGTCATTGTCTGCCCAAACATTGTCTCAACGTTATAATAGATGCCAGCACCAGCAAATAAGATAATAACACTTATTGCAATATATAGCATAAAGAACATTCCAAACATTTCGTATTGTTCTTTCAGCTTATTCTCCGCTCTAAATTTAGCAGTATAACGGACTACAGCATTTCCGAAGCCCAAATCCAATACTGTCAGATATGCTATTACAGATGCAACCAAAGAATACAAACCGTATTCACTTTGGCCCATCATCCTTAACATATAGGGTGTATATATTAATCCGACAAAAATGCCTAAGATAATAACTATATAATTTAAAGCTACACCGGCTTTTAATTGATTTACCGCCATTTTAACCAAATATAATATTCCACAAAAGTAGGGACAGGATTTTCAGGTTATTGAACCTTTAATTTATGAGAGACCCTGATAAGAGCCTGCCCCATACATAACGATTTTTTATATTCTCTGCTTCACAGCAGTATTAAGTTGTTCTTTGTACATGGACTTGCAAAGCAAGATAATCAACGAACTCGCCTTTTGCATTGCGTTCCGTGCTAGATTCAGGTGTAACATTCGGTGTAACCTCAATATCAGATAC
>JAEEGL013483658.1_pt1 | contig 12839 bp, 15 predicted proteins | sample 9134231 | NCBI WGS metagenome assembly JAEEGL01 (sample SAMN16246548, study PRJNA631951) | gut metagenome | biome: gut microbiome; feature: rumen; material: fiber-attached | host: Bos | place: Iran: Karaj | collected 2018-10
CTGATTTCGATTACTTCACCAATAAGGTTCAATTTCCCTACCCGAACCACGTCAAACATCTTAGCTTCTGTCAAGCCTTCTGCCATAACGAGAGGACCGGATACTTTCCTTACTTTACCTGTGTTCAATTTTTATCTGCCTCCTCACCTAACAATATATTCACACCAATCGCCTTTTCTACCGAATCATTAATATGTTTTATGCCGATACCAAGGGATCCTTGGTTGGTCGGTATTAAAATAATCGCAGGTGTCATACTGTCTTCATATTCAGAAATAAGATCCATTATCTTTTCTGCCAAAGGTTCTGTAATATAAATGATGCCGTAATTATCTCTGGCCAATCTTCTCAGTAAGCTTCTGGATTCTTTTTCATCCTCCACAGGAAACGTATCTACACCTAAAGTTTTAAACACCATAATCGTATCTTTGTCACCCATGATACCAATCTTATACATATAAATCACGCAACCTTCCTCTAATGACGGATGAAGGAATCTGATTGATTTTACCTACCATAATGATACGGATGACTTTACTTTCGTTTTCTTTGGCTTTCAAATAGCCTAAGATCGGGCCGGAGCCAAACGTATCTTTCTTTCCTTCTTTAGCCAGATTTAATAAATAATTCTCACAAACTTTTTCAAACTCCGTAATAGAATTGGTTTCACTATATTCTCTCAACCCGTTGGAAAGCGCTGTTCCGTAGGAAGTCAACTGAATATAATCTGCAAAGTTTCGGATCGGTTCGCCAAAGTAGCGGGTAAAATAATACAGCTCAATCTTACCCCCTTCTATGAACATGTTTTTGAAAAAGTTATAATCGCCGCCGATCCGTTTGATCCGAACAAACATCCTGATGTTGACCAGATCGATCTCTGCTTTTACAGAGTCCAGGACTGCCTTATCTTTCATAGCCTCTGCCAAGGACAACATTTCTTGATACATGGCTTTATCCAAACAAACATCGATATCCTGGGGATTCTTTGTGATTTCGAATTCCTGCACCGCTTTTGTAACGCCCTCCTGCATAAAAGAGGACAATTCGTTATATTCATTGTTGTTTACGGCCGCTTTGACCTTTGCCGTAGAAACGGTGCCGTATTGTGACAAAAATTCATCTTTCTCTTCGCCTAAAAAGGATGATTTCAATAATATCTTTAAATTGATATAATCATTTTTTACCCGTAAAAACCGCGTAAAAAGTGGATTTTTTGTTGATTCATCCACGATACGGTAGGTATCCACCATGCCTTTTTCAATGATTTCTTCAAAGTTCCTGACATCAGTCACTTCTGACAAATAGTCTTTATATCCCGTTTCGTTCAGATATTTGAATGCTTCTTCCGCGCTGCTTGCATCGAGCATTCTGGATACGATACTGTCTGTGATCAATTCATTTTCAAGGGCATTGATTCTGGATGCTGCATAGTAATAATTCTCTGCCATCTTATCACCCCTTTAATTTTCAAAAAGGATTTCAACCAATTTTAAAGTGTCCTCTTCTTTTAAATCACGCAGCAATGCGGAAAAATCACTGTTCATTTCGATGAGGCCATTTTTCAGAATAAATCCTCCGTCAAATTTTCTATCGGAATCCACAACTTTCAAAGAAGTGTTGTTGTTCTTATTGTAGTTTTCGATAAAAGAAACTGCTTCTTTTTGAAATTTTTCACCTAAGATCACTTCTTCATTCCCGTCAGAAACTGTTTTTTTCAGCATTTTTTCCAATACGGCAAAATATTCGTTTTGGTCCAAACCGTTTAATTTTTCGCTGGCTTTTTGGAATGCTGCGTCGACCAAGTCTTGTTTTTGTTTTAAATTATCTTGTCTTAATTTCAGTTCCGCCATGGAAAGGAGTCTTTTATAATAATTGTCCGCTTCTTGGGCTGCTTTTTCTTCCATCAGAGCAGATTGTCTTTTTAACTTTTCCTCATTTTGAGCCAAAAGTTGGTTTGCCTCTTTATTTGCTTCCTCAATAATCTTGGTAGCCTTACTTTCGGCATCTTTTACAATCTTTTCTTGAATTTCTTTAATTCCGTCCATAAAACTTCTCCTAAATGCCTAAGCCGAATAACATTAAGATGGAAGCAAGTAAAGCCAAAACTGCGTATGTTTCAACCATAACTGCATAAACGATCCCTTTAGCAAGTTCTTCTGGTCTTTTTGCAACGATGCCGATACCGGCTGCTGCTGCTTTGCCCTGTGCAATAGCGGATAATAAACCAACTGCAGCAATAGGAAGCGCTGTGCCTAAAATCATAAGTCCCATATGAGGAGTAATGTCTACCAATCCACCGCCGATGATACCTGTTTTCATCATGATCAAGAAACCTGTCAACAAACCATAAATACCCTGTGTGCCCGGAAGCGCCTGGAGTAAAAGTGTTTGACCGAATTTATTCGGATCTTCTGTTACAACGCCTGCTGCAGCTTCCCCTGCGCGACCAACACCAATTGCGGAACCAATCCCCGGTAATAATACTGCTAAAGCAGCTCCCATAATTGCATAAACTAATCCTAAAGATATATCCATTTTCTAAATTTCCTCACTTTCTTTATAGTTCGTATATTTTGTTTTGATTCTAAATGGATCAAATAAACGACCGCCGCCGTCATAAAACTTCCCGAAAAACTCTACATACTGTAATCTGCTGGTATGCACGTAAGCGCCCAATGCATTGATGGCGATATTGAAGATATGGCCGCCGATCAAAATGATGATCATAAATACATATCCGATCACATTGGTGCCGAGCATCCTGGCAACCGTGTTGATAACCATCCCGATAACCCCGGTAGCCAGCCCCAGCGCTAAGATTCTGGCATAGGACAAAATATCGCTCAGGTAAGAGGTGATATCATAAAGGCTCGTGACCCCGGAAAAGAGTTTTTGGATCGGTTTTGCCTTTTCTCTCCCTTGGGTCAAGACCAGTCCGATCACAGCCGCGATTGCGACCCATTTAGCGATCGGTCTGGCAGCCGGCAGTGCCAGGCATACCAAGCTCAAAATCAAAATGACCCAAAATCCTTGATCAAAAACGGCTGCAAAAACATTGCCTTCTTTGATATTCCGATAAGCCTTGAGTCCTAAACCTGCAAAAATATGAATGAATCCGCATACAAAACTAAAAATCAAAAGCGTCATCGGGTCATCGATGGGATTCAACCAGATCGGTTTGATATAGTTGCTCAGCAGATCTCCGAAATAGCCGCCGAACATAACGCCCCAGAAGATCGTGGAAATACCGCCTAAAACCATCAGCTGCATCAGCTGTTTCATCATGCCCTGCGGTTTCATTTTCTTCAAAAGGAACAGCGCGCCAAGGGTGATCACCAATCCGTATCCGGCGTCGCTTAACATCAAGCCGAAGAATACAAAGAAGAAAGGTGCCATTGTCGGGTTCGGATCCAAGTCCTCTCTGCTCGGAGGGCTGTAAAGATTCGTGACCATTTCAAAAGGTTCTACCAATTTCTTATTTTCCAAATAAGTCGGCACGTCGTCTTCTTCCGTAACATCCGTAAACTCTATGGAAATGGTATCAGTCATCTCTTTCAACGTTTTTTCTACTTTATCTGTAAAGGTGACGGGTACAAACCCTTTTAACATAAAGGTGTAGTCTGTTTTATAGAGCTTCTTGTTTTGTTCCTCTCTGTCCAACAAGACTTTGGCATAATCGTTAATGATTTGGATTTTCGGTCTTGTATCAATCATGGTAAGAACTTCCTGATTGATCTCTTCTCTTTTTTGATTGATCTGACTGAGTTTTTCCTGAATATCCGAAATTTCTTCTTTCGGTGTATTTTTTAACCCGGCAGTATCCGCTTTTGCGAAGCTGTAATTTTTCAGCGCTTCGTCCACGATACCGTCGTCGTCTTTATGTGCCATGACCAGCACATAGACCAATTCTTTGACTTCGTTGATCTTTTCGATATAGATCCGATCAGATTCCTGTTTCAAAGAATCTATAAAATCCTGATAATACACTTTCTGCATAGAACCCAGATACAAATTGGAAGAAGCTGTGCCTTTTAGGGCATCGAACCGAATATCCATCGGTTCCCAAGGTTCTACCGTCTGCAGTGTATTCGTGAGCTTCACTTCTTCATTTTTCAGTCGGGACAGCTCATCGTCCAGACTTTTACATTTGTCCATCACAAGAGCAGCTTCACTGTCATCCAACATATCTTTCATTTCATTTTCTGTATAGGAAGCTTTTTCTTCAAAAAGGCCTTTCTTGTAAGGTGACACCCTATCCATAAAACTCAGTGTAAAGTCCGATTTGCTGATCAGTGTGGAATATTTCTGATAATCCTCCGTCAAAACGTTGCTTTCCACCTTTGTCAAGCTTTCGCTTTCCGGATCGGATTTTACATCTATGATTTCTACAGAACCTAGCTTGTGGAGCGCTTTTATGATTTCATCTTCTTCACTTTTTAAACCAATGAGAGACAATTTCTTGATCTCAACCTTAGCCATCTGAATTCACGATCCTCTCTATAATGAAATCAACAGCCTTGCCCATTCTTGCTTCAGCTTTGCTTTTCAATCCTTCTTTTTCTTCCTCATACTTCTGAGATATGGTCTTGATCTCTTCGTTCGCCTTTTCTTCCGCCGTTTTTAACAGCGCTTCTTTTTTCTGCTTCAAGTCTTGTTCCAATTGACTCAAAGAAAGGGAGATCTTGTCTTCTGTATCTTTCACAATTTTTGTTGCTTCTTTCTGCGCTTCAGCCAGTTTTTCCACCGCTTGCTGCTCAGAAGTTTCAATCGCTTTCATCGCTTCTAATGCCAAAATATCACCACCTTTACAACAGACTTTCTTCACTTTGTTATAAATAAATCTAAGTCTGATAAAATATTATCACACTAATACTTCTATAATAATCAATTCTCTCACAATAGTAAAGAGTTTCTTGCGTTTTTTTTCAGAATTTTTCATAAAATAATGAATATTTATTGAGTTTCTCTTCGTTATAAAATTTTTTGATATGCTTGATGCTGAAGGAATTTTTTCTTATGAATAGTAAAAACTTCCGGTCCCGATCGGATGCCCGGGACCGGAAAACAGCTGTATGCTATAATTATAAATAATATTTTATAATTATGACTTCTCTTTAAAATGCTCCGTAATGATTTGAACGATCTTTTCGGAAGCTGTTCCATCCCCGTAAGGATTCTTTGCTCGCTTCATCGTGTCATATAAAACCGGGTCTTCCATCAGCATGGAAATGCCGTCTAAGACCGAACGGTATGTTGTGCCGGCAAGCTTGACGCCGCCTTCTTTCAACGCTTCTGTTCTTTCCGTGGTATCTCTCAACACCAGCACCGGTTTGCTCAGCGCCGATGCTTCTTCCTGGATCCCGCCGGAATCCGTTAACACAAAATAGCAGTGATTCATCAAATTATGACAATCCTTTACGCCGATCGGCTCGATCAGCTTGATGTTTTTGACATCTCCAAAAGCTTCTTTTGCCGCGTCCATGACCAAAGGATTCTTGTGCACGGGGTAGACCATAAAAAGTTCCGGGTATTTTTCCAGAGCCGCCCGGATCCCTTTAAAATAATCCCGCATCTTTTCTCCCAAATTCTCTCTTCTGTGGGAGGTCAAAAGAACGATCTTTTTCGATAAGTCCAATTGGTTCAAAGCATCGTCTTCATAACGATACTGCTCTTCTATGTTCATCTTCACCGCGTCTATTACCGTATTGCCCGTAACAAAGATAGACTCTTCTTTTACCCCTTCTTTCAGCAGGTTCTCTTTCGAAAGCTCGGTGGGCGCAAAATGAAAATCCGTCAACGCGCCGGTCAGTTTTCGATTCATTTCTTCCGGGTAAGGGCTGTATTTGTTGTATGTCCTCAGTCCCGCTTCCACATGGCCCACCGGGATCTGATGATAAAAAGCGGCCAAAGCGCCGGCAAAGGTCGTTGTGGTGTCTCCGTGCACCAGCACGATATCCGGTTTGATCTTGCCGATAGCCTGATCCAGCCCCTCTAGCGCGGCTGTCGTGATATAAGAAATCGTCTGTTTTTCTTTCATGATATCCAGATTGATATCCGGCACAATATGGAACAGGTCCAGCACTTGCGAAAGCATTTCTCTGTGCTGTCCCGTAACACAAACAAAAGATTCCGTTTGCGGATGATCTTTCAGTTTTTTAATGACCGGCGCCATTTTGATCGCTTCCGGTCTCGTCCCAAAAATAGAAAGCACTTTTATTTTTTTCATTTATCTGCATCCATTTCATATTTTTTTGTATTTTTTGCTATCAAAACATAAATGATGATGATCACAAAAATCAGAAAAAGACCGCTTGCGATCATTGTCCAGACTCTAGATTGGTCCAAATAATCCAGCAAAATAGCGATCACGCCAAAAGAAGCGCTGATCAAATATAAGATGACGACCGCCTGTCTTTGACTGAATCCCATATCCAAAAGCCTGTGGTGCATGTGACCTCTGTCCGCTTCCATGATCGGTTTTCCGTGAACAAAGCGGCGTATGATGGCAAATGCTGTGTCAAAAATAGGCAGCCCCAGCGCAAATATGGAAAAAGTGAGCAAGATCGTCGCGTTTTTATAGGCGCCCATAACAGAGACCCCTGCCAAAATATAGCCTAAGAACAAAGATCCGGTATCTCCCATAAATATTTTGGCCGGATTGAAGTTATAGGGCAAAAATCCCAGCGTGCCGCCCATAACTGCCGCCATCATCAGCGCCACCGCATGGTTTCCGTCTCTAATGGCGATCACCAGTATCGTAAACGAAATGATACTGGAAACACCGGAAGCCAGCCCATCCAGGCCGTCGATGAAATTGATGGTATTGGTGATTCCCACGATCCAAAAAACGGTCAAAAAGAAGGAAAAATGGCCCATATACAGCATGCCGCCAAAAGGACTGGTCAGCCATTCGATCTTGACGCCCGACGCGTATAATATGACAGCGGCGACCACCTGCCCCGCCAGTTTTACTTTTGAAGACAATTCCTTGATATCGTCCAAGATCCCCATAGCAACAATAAAGGTGCTGCCCAAAAGAAGTCCGATCACTTCTTTTCTTAAGGGGATAAAAATCACGACACAAAAGACGAAAGCAATAAAAATAGCCAGTCCGCCCATTCTGGGCATTGTGGTATGATGGATCTTTCTGGCTGATTTCGGCACATCTACCGCCTTTAATCGGATCGCGAGTTTTTTGACATAAGGAGTCAAAAAAACAACGATCAAAAATGAAATCAAAATTGCTCCGTATATTTTATACAAACCTCTCACCGCCTTTTCTTTCAAGAAGACCGATGTTTCCTATCGGCCTTTCGGACGTTCCATTTTAACGGTTTCTATCCCTGCTTCTTTTAACAGCGATTTGGATAATTCATCCGGAAAACTGTCGCAGTAATAAACCTTCTTGATCCCCGCGTTGATGAGCATTTTTGTGCACAAAACACAAGGATAAGTAGTGGTATAGATCACCGCGCCGGAAATGGAGATCCCATGTACCGCTGCCTGAATGATCGCATTTTGTTCCGCATGGATCGCCCGACATAATTCCACTTTTTGCCCGGAAGGCACTTTCAGTTCTTCTCTTAAGCACCCCACTTCGCTGCAGTGCGCGATACCGGACGGCACGCCGTTATAGCCGGTAGTCAAGATCCGGCGGTCTTTGACGATCACCGCGCCGATCTGCCGTCTTAAACAAGTGGAGCGTGTTCCCACATAAAACGCGATCTCCATAAAATATTCATCCCAGGAAGGTCTTTCTGCCATTTTAAAACATCCTTTATCCTAAATTCTTCTCATTTCCTCACAAAACATCTTTCTTTTTAATCTTCCATTTTTGTGATCAGATCGACCCGTCTTTGGTGACGGCCCCCTTCAAATTCCGTTTTTAAGAAAACATCCACGATATCCAAAGCAAGCCCCGGTCCGATCACTCTTTCTCCCATGGTCAAGATGTTGGCATTATTGTGCATTCTTGCCATTCTTGCGCTAAAGGTATCACCGCACAAAGCTGCCCGGATCCCCTTGACCTTATTGGCTGCTATGGAGATCCCAATACCGGTGCCGCAAATCAAGATCCCCTTGTCGAATTCTCCCGCTGCCACTTTTTCCGCTACAGCCGCAGCATATACCGGATAATCCACCGATTCCTGCGAATACGCGCCGAAATCTTCAAATGGGATCCCTTTTTCCTTTAAATGCTCTTTGACTTTTTCTTTTAACAAATAGCCTCCGTGATCACTACCAAGCGCAATTTTCATATCAGCTTTTTCCCTTCTTTTTCTCTTTTTCCGCTAACTTCTCTACCAGTTTATCGATCTCCCGATCGAGTTCTTCGCATGTTTTTTCATATACTTCCAGCGTTCCCCCGAAAGGATCCGTAATATCCGTGTTTTTTTCTTCTACATATTCTTTCAGCGTAAATGTTTTGTCCTTTAGCGCCGGAAAATAAAAAAGCAAAAAATCTTTATGTCCTTTTGTCATGGTCAAAATCAGATCCGCCTCTTGAAGCACTGTTTTATTCAAAGGATGGGACTCGTGTCCTTCCAGAGAGATCCCTCTGCGTCGCATCACTTCAATGGCTTCTTTGGACGCTTTATCGCCCAAAACGGCGCTCAAGCCTCCCGAAAGCACCCTTACCTCTTGCAGAAGGGGATTTTCTTTGATCTTATCCTGTAACAGCCCCTCTGCCATAGGGCTTCTGCAGGTGTTGCCCGTGCAAACAAAAAGTATCTTCATACCATATTTCCCTTTCCCTGTCCGCTTTCAGACCACTCGTGTATATCTTCTATTATAAACAAAATTTTTATGCTGAAAAGGAATTTTTCACGATCAGATCTCTTTTCTTTCCCCGGGCAGCGGCATAATTCCTTTGGAAGCCGCTTTCCTCAAACGATTCATGATCGCTACGCCCACTTCTTTTTCTTCCACTTCTTCGCATAATATGATGTCCACTTTTTTCTGATCCAGAACCCTGAGAGCGTCAAAAATACGTGCTGCCATTTCTTTTTTTTGCTGTCTTCTTCCGATATCATATACAAAAGGTTTTTCCGAAAACAGCGCCATATCTTCTTGAAAAACCATATATCCTACCGTTTTCCCCGTTTTTTCCAAAGCTTGTCCCCTGTCAAGCAGAGCCTTGCCTCCTGCTTCTTTCGGCAGTAAGATCAGCTCCGCCTCGGGCGCGTAATGCCGATATTTCATACCGGGAGAGCGCGGTTTTTGGGTATCTTTTATTCTGTCATACACTGCGTCTGGTATCACTTCTCGAATCTCTGAAAGCGTGATCCCGCCCGGCCGCAGTATTTGCGGAGGCGTCACCGTTAGATCGATCACAGTGGATTCCAGCCCCACTTCCGTGCTGCCGCCGTCTATGATCATATCCACGCGGCCTTTTAGATCTTCTATAACGTGTTCTCCTTTTGTGGGGCTCGGTTTTCCGGACAAATTGGCGCTGGGCGCCGCGACCGGCGTATCCGCACAGGCGATCAGATCCTGCGCGATCTTGTTTTTCGGCATACGGATCGCTACCGTATCAAGTCCTGCCGTTACTTCCCAAGGGACCTCGTCTCCTTTTTTGACGATCATGGTCAAAGGCCCGGGCCAAAACCGTTTTGCCAAAGCATAAAACATGTCCGGAATCTCTTTCCCGATCTTTTTTGCCATTTTCAAATCAGCAATATGCAAGATCAAAGGGTTGTCCGAAGGGCGGCCTTTTGCTTCGTAGATCTTTTTGATACTTTCTTTCAAAAGTCCGTTGGCGCCCAATCCATAGACCGTTTCGGTGGGAAAAACCACCAAGCCGCCTTTTTGAAGGACCTCTGCTCCCTTTTCTATGCTTTTTCTGTCCGGGTCTATCGGATCTAAATACAGTATTTGTGTTTCCATCATTGTTTCCATACCCATCTTTTCGTATTCTTCCGCTCTGTTTTACGGTTTTTCTCTTTTACAGCAGATAACAAAGAATCAAACCCAGCACAATCCCCAAGATCACGCTGTAGCTATAACTGTTTTTTCTTGCCAATCCCTGCGCTTTCGGTAACAGTTCCGAAACGGTGATATACAGCATGGCGCCTCCCGCGAAAGCCATGCAAAGAGAGATCAAATAAGACGAGACCCCTCCCAAAAAATTGCCCATAAACGCGCCGATCCCCATAGGGACCCCCGCCAGCGCGGCACAGCTTAAAATCCTGCTGTTTTTCATGTTTCCTGCCTTAAACGGCGCTGTCATGGCCATTCCTTCCGGCATATTGTGGATCAAAAACAGTACCGCCAAAGAGACCCCCAAATTTTGAACGGCCGTATAGCCTGATCCAATGGCCAGCCCTTCGGGAAAATTATGCATCGCGATCCCTACGGTCAATAAGATACCGGATTTTAAAAACTCTCGATCTTCCGTAAAAGCGCTGTCTTTCTTAATAGAAAGGGCCGCGTCCACCATAGCGATCATCATAATCCCTATTCCAAGTCCCAGCATAGCAAACTGCAGATTTCCCAAAAGAATGGACTCGGGTATCAGGTCCAAAAATACGATAGCCAGCATTATCCCGCCGGAAAATCCGAGAAGGGACCCCATCAGCCCCTTGGTGGGTTCTTTGATCAAAAAGACTACAAGTCCTCCCAGTCCCGTTCCCACTACACCGGCCAAAAGGCCCAAAAAAGAGGTATAAATAAGCTGATCCATCCTTTCCTCCTTAGAAAAAAATAATAAAAGAAATTCTTTTATTATTTTATTCTCGAAATCCTCTTTTAGAATGGATCGGAAAGGAAAACCGCTTGATCGTTTCTCTCATTTTATTTTACTTTTTTGATCTATCTCATCATCTGTTTTTATCTTCTGTTCTCTTGTTTTTTACTGTGCTTTATCGGCTCTTTCCTTTTTCCCCTGCCACGATCCTGTCATATCCCGCGTAGTCTTTAAGAAGCCTTATTTTTTCAAAACCCGCTTCTTTCATGATATCCATCACTTCTTCGCCCTGATCATAGCCGATCTCAAAAGCCAAAAGACCGCCCTCTTTTAAAAGCGGCATACTGTCTTTTGTGATCTTTCGATAAAAGAAAAGGCCGTCTTCTCCGCCGTCCAGCGCCGCATAGGGCTGGCACAGCACTTCTTTTTCCAGCGTTTCTATTTGCGTTTTTTTGATATAAGGCGGATTTGACACAACAAAATCCAGTGTGATCTGGCGCTCTTTCAAAGGTCCTAATAGATCCCCTTTCAGAATCTCGACCCGGCGATCCTCTACCAAACGGGCCGCATTTTCAACTGCCACAGCAAAGGGTATCTCCTCTTGTTCCACGCCATACACCCGTACCTTGGGGCATTCTTTGGCAACGGTCACCGCCAAGCAGCCGGAACCGGTACAAATATCCGCTCCCAAAAGGGCATCGTTTTTTTTGACCCACTCTATGACGAACTCCGCCAAAAGCTCCGTTTCCGGCCGTGGGATAAACACACCGGGTTTTACCGTAAAATCATAGCGATAAAACTCTTTTTTCCCTATCAAATAATGATACGGCACGCCCTCTTTTCTTTTTGCGACAAACGTTTCGATCTCTTCCATCTTTTCTTTGGGAAAAGGCTCTTCCTTTTTGGTAAAAAGCTGAAATCGCTTCCACCCCAAAAGATGGGACAAATACGCTTCCGCTTCCAAAGAATAAGCAGGGATGCCCGCTTTTTTCAATTTTTCTTTGGTGTCTTGAAACACTTTTTCTACCGTGATCAATCTACGCCACCCTGCGCGATCTTGCGGGCTTGATCTTCCGCGATCAGTTTATCGATCATTTCTTCAATGTCGCCGTCCAAAAACTCTTCCAGCCGATACACCGTATACCCGATGCGATGATCCGTCACTCTGCCCTGCGGGAAATTATAGGTGCGGATCCGTTCACTTCTGTCTCCGCTCCCGATCTGACTTTTTCTTTCCTGGGCCCGTTCCGAATCCTTTTCGTTCTGATACATATCATATAATCTGGCCCTTAAGATCTTCATGCCTTTTTCTTTGTTCTTTAGCTGCGATTTTTCATCCTGACAGGAAACGATGAGTCCTGTAGGGATATGCGTGATCCTGACAGCCGAGTCTGTGGTATTGACGCTTTGCCCGCCCGGGCCGGAAGACCGATAAACGTCAATCCGAATGTCGTTGGGGTCGATCTGGATATCCACTTCTTCCGCTTCCGGCAACACTGCTACCGTAGCCGCGGAAGTATGGATCCTGCCGCCGGATTCCGTAGAAGGGATCCGCTGCACCCGGTGCACGCCGCTTTCATATTTGAGCCGGCTGTAAGCGCCGTATCCTTCAATACTGAAGGAAATTTCTTTGATCCCGCCAATATCCGTTTCATTTAGATTCATAATATCCAATTTCCAATTTTTTCTTTCTGCATATCTGGAATACATGCGGAACAGATCGGCGGCAAACAAAGCCGCTTCTTCTCCGCCGGTTCCGCCTCGGATCTCAATGATGGTATTTTTTTCATCATTGGGGTCTTTGGGCAGAAGCATGATCTTCAATTCTTCTTCCAGCTTTTTGATGTTTTCCTGCGCTTCGTTCAAATCCATCTGTGCCATTTCTTTCAATTCCGGATCCAGATTTTCTTTCAGCAGTTCTTTGGAATCTTCTATGGTCTTTATCGTTTTTTCATATTCTTTGTATTTTTCGACAATAGGGCTGATCCACGCATGCTCTTTGGAATATTCCATAAATTTTGTCTGATTGGAAATGATTTCCGGATCGCTCAACAGCTCATTCAATTTGTTGTAACGCTCTTCATAGGATTTTAATTTTTCTATCATGCTTTTGTTCTCCCTTGTTTGCTATTTTCTGTTCTTTTGCAGACAAAAA
>JAEEGL017373244.1_pt1 | contig 12839 bp, 8 predicted proteins | sample 9134231 | NCBI WGS metagenome assembly JAEEGL01 (sample SAMN16246548, study PRJNA631951) | gut metagenome | biome: gut microbiome; feature: rumen; material: fiber-attached | host: Bos | place: Iran: Karaj | collected 2018-10
CAAGGACCTGGCCAAAGAAAGCATCCGCATGGGGGCGACTCAGTTCCTCTTGACGCCCATTAAAGATAGGGACATGCTCAAGGCGAAGATTGATGGTTCTATCAGGAATGCCGAAGTGCTGCAGCAACTGGCGTTGAACTATATGGAGTTTGTTCCTGGCGGGGTGATTCTGTTCAGTGTAAAGACTGGCGAAATTCTTTATGTAAATGCCCGAATACTAGACATGTTTGAATGTAGCAGTGTCGATGATTTCCGTAATTATGCCGGACGGTTCTTCAAGAATGCAATTCTTCCTGAAGATTACGGAAGTGTGAATGCGGAAATATCGGAACAGGTGACGAGTAGAAGTAAGGTGACAAAGCAATTGACCTTCCGTGTAAAGACAGCAAACGGAAATATCAAGCGAGTCTATCATGTAGGTAAGGTCTTTGGCAAAACTCCGTATGGTACTATCTTTTCGGCGTTCATGTCCGAAGATGACTTGGCGATGAAAAAGTACTTTGCCCGTAAAGAATCTTTCGCAAAATTCATGGCATCGGGCGTGTCGACGAATACGAAATCTTACGACCCGGGTTATCGCGGATTCCTGTTCTGGAACCTGACGAAAAATTCCCCGGTACTTCGCATGGGCGGAATCTCGTACATCCCCAAGGAACTCGAAGACAAGTACACCTACGAAATCCATCACAGGTACCTGAGTTCCGTGATGCAGCAAAACGAAATTAATGTCATGAACGCGTTGGATTACACCCGCGATAAACTGATCCTCGATTACATGAACAAGTGCATGGTGCATTCGCTGGATATCAGCTACGACGTCGCGGGCTATAATTTTACCATTCGTTCGAGTTTTGACATGATGATGGATCCGGAAACAGGCGACATCATCCTGAAACTGCAAAACGACAGTATCAAGACGACAAAGAAGTAAATGCGGTTCTGACGCTATTCTAGATTGATGTGGTAGCCATCATTGGGTTCTAGCCATCTTTTAACGAACGGCTGTTCGCTGTTCTTTTCGGGGTCAGCGAATTTGACGATTGACCCTAGGTAAAGGCGAATGATTTGCTTGGCGTGCTCGCGCGCCCTGCGCTTGAGCTCATCCATATTTTCTTCTTCGTATTTTTTCTGCTCGGCAATAAAGAACTGCTTGAAGTCTTCGAATTTGATATCGTTGAACCAGCCCTTCTTTTCCCAAATGACTTCGATGCTTTCGAAGTCAATGCTGTGACTCAGAATTTTAGGTTCCGGGAGGTAAATCAGGATTGTCTTGGTGATGGGCTCGACATTGATCTTGATGTCCTTCAAATCGTAACCGAGCTTGACATCGCCCTGGTATATCAGCATGAATTCCTTGATGGACTTGTTGATTCTCCAGTCGGGCATGTATTTTAAAAGTGTCTTTGCGTCTTGGTAATTTGCGTTTTTGCGATAATGGTGGTGGAGCGTGGCAAGCTCCGAAATCTCGCTGATTTGCTGCTCTACGAAGGCGCTTGTAATTTGCGGCCCCTTGGATTCGGTAACGTACAGTTTCTTTATGACGAAGGCCGTCGCAACAGCTGTCGCGCACATAAGAATCAAAACTGCAAGTATTTTTAGGGCCAACTTCATACTATAAATCTACATTCTTTTTGCATTTTGGTACATGGAATGAAATTTTTTGATGGGTGGGGGAAGAATCCCCCTCGCTCCAGCCCCGGCCCCACCCATAGTGTCATGCCCGGCTTGACCGGGCATCTCCTTTTTTTGCCCACTCCAGCCGGGTCTTCCGCTACCCTCTCGCCTAGGGGTCAACCCCTAAAACCCCGAAGTTTTAAATTGCGGTTCTCTATTTCACCATTGCAAGTACCTGTTCTTTGGTAATGAAGTTCAGTACTGAAAAAGCCGTCATTTGATTACCTAAATCCTTGAACGATGCCCCTACATGATAAACCACGTCATCGACGATGACGAAACGGTCGTGGACTTCGCGCATGTTCTCCAAGTGGACCGTCGGGAATTGCCGATTCAGCCGTGCCTCTTCCTCTCTCATGGCGTGAGTGATTCTAGCGGAATAGATCTTCGCATTCACACCCTTGGCGCGTTTTGCCATAAGCGAAAGAACCATGTCGTTGGCATACGGGTCGATGATGACGAGTTCCTTTTTTGCGGAACGCACCAACTGCACGGCAAATTCGTAGCCGCTCCAATGCGCATGTGCGGGCAACAAGCCCTCGCTTGGCGGCATGTTTGTCTTCACGAAGAAATCCACTTGCTTTTCGAGATTGATTATGCGGGAATCGTGATTCTCCAGCTTGTTTTCGTGAGAAATTAGCCGTTGATTGATGCTACAGCCCCTTAGCAAATGCTCTTTCAGTACCTGGTTTGCCCAACGGCGGAACTTCACACCATTTGTTGATTTTACCCTATATCCAACGGATAAAATTAGGTCAAGGTCATAATGTTCAACTTGGTATTGTTTTCCGTCAGCGGCAGTTGTCGCAAATTTTGCGACAACTGAATTTTGACATTCCTCTTTTAAAGCGTTTGTGATATGTTTGCCTATAGTCTTGATGTCTCGGTTGAAAAGTGTGGATATTTGTTGGCGGTTGAGCCAGACAGTCTCTTTCTCAACACGGACTTCTAACTTTGTTGCCCCTTCGGACTGGTAAAGCACGATTTCACCTGTTTTTTCTTCATTTTCGTTCATCTTTACTCCTAGAAAACAAAAAAAGCCGACCTTTACCATATAAAACGCCCAAATTATTTGGGGATATAGTAAATTGTCGGCTTTTTAAGTCGATGATGGCTTGTAGTCGGAAATCCGCTACCGGTGCCTGTTTGAGGAGAATATACATTTTTCCCTGTATGAAGGGATATCTTTTCAATTTATTTGTGGCGAATTCGCTGTAATTAAAATCGGGGTTGGGCTCAGACGCCGCTTTAGGCCCCAAGGGTGCACCACTTAGCAGGAAAAAAAGGATATATTTTAATTTAACCGGTAATGAATATGGTTGTTCATGAATCCATTATTAAATAACTTATAAATCCACTTTATAATTTTTAGTTTGAAGGAAATATGAGTCTTAATGAATTAGAGATAAATCCTTGGGATTGCTCAAAAAGAGATGTTGTATACCATTATACGACTTTTGAAGGCTTTTCGGGAATTATTGATAGTCAAACAATCCGAATGACCAATGCCTATTATTTGAATGATAAGAAGGAAGTAAGAGGCGCAATTGAAATCGCTCAAAATTTTTATAGACGTAATAATTGTGAAAACAAAAGATTTCTTGAATACCTAGATTATTTGAAGCACAACATATTCAGTATTTTTCTAGCTTCGTTTACATATAATGGCTCTCAGTTAAGCCAGTGGCGCGCTTATACAAATAATGGGAATGGTGTGTCATTAGGTATTTGTAAATCGAAGCTTGAGCAAATTGCCAGAGAATATGATTTTGAAATTTTTGATGTTATTTATGATTATGAAGAACAAGAAAAGATTATTGCAGGTTTGGAATCAATATTCAATAGCTTTGTAACGCAAGATTCGATTCCGTATGGTCAATTGAATTCAATTTTTTTGAAAAATTTTTTAAGAATGAAGCCTAAGGAATTTCAGGAAGAGGCTGAAATTCGTCTTGTGTCTAAATATTTTGAATACTATACGGATTCACAGATTAAGTATCGAACGAAAGCAAATGTCATTATTCCATATATTGATTTTAGAATAGATGCATTCCCCAAACCATTTTTTGCAAAAGTGTTTGTGGGCCCATGTGAACATTTTGATTTAAATTATAATAGTGTTTGTTGGCGATTGTCTGCAACGGGCCTGTGCAATTTTATTGTTAACTCATGTTCATCATATAGGAAAATCTAAATAGTTTTTTTGAAAAAAGATGTTTATGTTTAATGCAAAACCTGAATCATCTAACAATTATGGGGAAGCTTACAGAATGAATTAAGAAGGAATAGAAAAATTGTGTTGAAAAAGGCCTCGGTTCATCACCGAGGCCTTCAATTTTCGATGCGGCGGACGTTCACGCCACCATCCTATTGAGACCGTTCGGCTCTATCGTAAGATGATCCTTCGAATTCGCCTCGCTCTCGCACGCACGACTCGTTGATACGAGTCGCTTTGTGCTCACAGTTGTCGTAGATGAACATGGAAAGGCCGCGGGCGTCGTGGGTGCCTTCTTCGGAGCGGGCGAGCACCAGGTGAATGTCGGAGTCGCCGTTCGTGATAAAGCACTTCACGCCGTTTTATTATATGGAGGGGGAAGTATCCCCCTCGCTTCAGCCCCGGCCCCGCCCTCATAATCGTTCCCTTTGGGAACACTATCAAAACCCGCCCCAGCCGGGTCTTACGCTACCCCTACTGCGGGGCTCAGGCGCCGCCCCGCAACGCCCAGCTTACCGCAACCTGTCCAGCTCTTTCCGAAATCAGACTTGTTTTAGCCTAAACAAGCAGAATAGGTGCTTGCTTTTCTCTGAAAAAGATTGTATATTTAGAGTAACAGGACCCCCCGCACCTCTCATTGATGTGTCCCAGGGGGGACATTTTTTTTATGGAAATAAAGAAGGCGACAACTTATAGGGAACAAGTAGAAAAAATCGAACAACGCGGCTGTTGTATCGAGAATGTTGATGATGCTGTTCGCTGCCTTGAATCCATAAATTATTATAGATTATCTGCATATTTCTTGCCTTTTAGAAAAGACGATGGTTCCTACAATGCAGGAACGAGCTTTTCGAGAATTGTGCAGATATATGAATTTGACCGATTGCTAAGAAGATCACTTTTCTCGGCACTTGAAGAAATCGAAATTTCCATGAGGGCGAGGCTGGCTTATTTCCATGCTCATAAATACGGTCCCGATGGGTACTTGGATGCATCGATTTATTCAAGTTCGCATAAGCACCAGAAATTCCTTGATACATTCAATAGGGAAGTTGAGCATAGTACAAATGTTCCTTTTGTGAAGCATCATATAGATTGCTATAATGGCGTATTCCCTATTTGGGTGGCCGTGGAATTGTTCTCGTTTGGTATGCTCTCTTATTTTTATGCAGACCTCGTTCTTGCGGACCAAAAGCATTTTGCAAGCGAGTATTATAAGACCGTACCGAAGAATCTAAAAAGCTGGCTAAGGTGCGCAACCGACTTGCGAAATATTTGTGCTCATTACGGACGACTCTACTATAGAATTTTCTCCGCTATTCCTGCAAATATTGAGGAAGTAGAAGAAAAAGATGAACGCTCTCTTTGGGCGGCGTTCCTAGCAGTGCGGAATTTGTATCCGAATCCCAAAAAGTGGAACGAAGAATTCCTTCCGTCAATTAAAGAATTGTTTGAAAAGTATTCGTCTGCAATTCTGTTGGAACACATTTCGTTCCCGGAAGATTGGGCTGTAAAAGCGGTTGCCAAGGAAGAATAATCCTTGGTTTTATCGCGATAAATGGGAGGGGTGGAATGGAAATTTATAATCCAGGTTCCTTTTGTGGGAAGAATATATTGGTAACAGATACAATTAAACTTTCCGAAAGCGAATGCCAAAGTTTTTTTTCTCAGTTTAATTTTTTGGAGTTAGTAAGAAAAATTTGTAGTTTGTCTTCAAATTTGTTTCTATCTGAGAAGGTGGAACAGTTTAAAGACGTCCCGTATACAGATAGAACTTTGTGCGAGGCTGTTATTCTTGCTGCAAAATACGCAAGAAATTAAAAATTGACAACTCCTACGGATGATGGCTTACGATTGGTTCTTCGTATTGCATCGGGAGAAGAAGAAAAGAATCTTCTAAAGCATTCGGATGCCCTTGAAATGATGACCCTTGTTTCTTATGAACAGTTTCGAGGTTCTCCAATACATATGGTCTCTAGAGCTTGGTGCTTGTTTACAGATGCATGGCCGGCAAGAAATACCATTCAACCTTTAACAGAAATTGAGTCTATTGTAGGAATATCTTATAGGTCCATTCTGCTTTTTGCTATGGCTGCGCTAAAAAATGGATACCTGTTTCCATATGATAATCCTTCTGAATTATCGTCTTTTTTTGGAGAAAATCTACAGGAAAATTCGCATTTGAAGTTCTTGGATTATTTTTCTTCAAAGAAGGCTGATTGGATAAACGGAACTGTTCCTCCAGCCTATATAAGTAGGCCTATTTTGAATTCTGAAGAAATTCCAGTGGGTAAAAATAAGGTTGTTTACTTTGTCCCCGCGGTAAATTATTTATATGCACGGGTAACTACAGGAATATACCACGATTTATCCAATCACTATAATAATGGTGCTAAAAGGAATCTATTCCGAGAGGAATTTGGTTATGCTTTTGAAAATTATGTAGGGATGCTATTAGATTATTATCTAACATCGTTTGAAATATCCAGAGAAATTGTTTATGGGAAGGGGCAAAATAAAACGGTAGACTTTTTTTTGAAAAAAGATAATGAATTGGTTCTTGTTGAGGTTAAACAATCTGGTATCTTTTCAAACGCGAAGTTTCTAGGTGATCATCGTTGTGCTTCGAATAACTTAAAAAATAGTGTTGGTAAAGCCATCGAGCAAATTAGAGTGACCAAGAATTTGATGGCAAATGGCTTGCAAGAATTGTCTGCATACAAGAATTGCTCTGTAGTTCATAGTTTGGTTGTTCTGTATGATCACTTGTATAACGCAAATAGTATATGTAAGGATTTACTGAGGCCTGAATATGGGAAACTAGATGATGTAAGTGTCATAAACATTTCTGAATTAGAATCTTTTCTTGATATGCAAAGACAAAACCAGGATTTCATTGAAATTCTAAAAAACAAGTCCGTTAATTACCCAACATTTGATTTTAATGAATTGTGGAGTCATTTTTATAAAAATCGTGTCGATAATAAGACGTTTCTGAAAAAATATTACGAACAGGTGATGTCTCAAAAAGCATAGGTGAGACTAAAGACTTTGTTTATTATTCCGCTGCAATAGGACCTGTTTCCAACTTGGAATAATCCAGCTTTTCTTACAATAGTGCGTTTTTTGCTCAATTTGGACAGAAAAAAACGGCTAAATTGTAAACTTTTTGAGCGGAGGGCTCAGTTTTAAGTTATTTTTAAGGTGTAAAAGAGTTTAGCTCTTGTTCTCTAAGCGAAATCTGCAAATTTCAGTAACCGAGGACAAGGCGAACGCTCACGCAGGTATGCCGTTTTGCGGTATATCTCGGTTTGTCGTGCTAGTTTCATGCTGGTGTGGACAACAGCCCTTTTGGGGCGTGGGTCGTTTGTGTTTATCGGTTACAGGCAATGCAGAGCCTCGCTTAGGTAAATGCAACGACTCGCGCCTTTTTTGTACCCTTACAAAATTGACGATTTTTTTGCAGAACAGAGCGAACTCCTAGGAAATTAACCAAGGAGTTAATATTATGATGACCAAGAATAAAATGCTTGCCGTTCTCCTAGCAATGAGCGTTAATATCTTTGCTGCGGATTGGACAGGTGCTAGCACTGAACCATCAACTACGAAAACGATTGATGGGAAAAAATATTATGTCATCAACAATGCTGACGAATTGGCGTGGTTTTCGGATCAAGTCAATAGTGGACGAACAACCATAAATGGTTATTTGAATAATGATATCTACTTTGCATCCAATAAAGACTCCATAAGCAAGATTGCATGGTCCCCCATAGGAGGATCCGAAGAGTTTGCGTTCAATGGTATTTTTGATGGCAATAACCATGGCATTTATGGATTGCTGTCTAATAAAGAAAACAGTTCTTTATATGGGTTCTTTGGAATAATAGGTGAAAGTGGTTTCGTAAAGAATTTGTTGATAAAGGCGGACGTAATAAACGCTAATAATAAAAATGGTAGCTACAATTACACTTATGATATGTCTGGACTTATCAAAATATATCTTGGTGCTATCACCGCTATAAGTTATGGCAGTATTGAAAATTGTCATGCATTTGGAAATGTTTTGGGAAGTGCTTTGCAATATGCCCAAAATCTTAATGGAGGCGGAATTGCTGGTTGGAATAAAGGCGTTATGAAAAATGTATCCAGCAATCAATCTGCAATAAGTGTATATACTTTTTCATACGAGTATAACAATGCTGGAAGTTGTGGTGGCATTGTTGGAACGAATGAAGGTGTGATTGAATATGCGACGAATAATTCTTCTGTAAGTCCTCGGAGTTTAGATGGAGCGGGTTCTGGAAATCGAGGAGGGGGTATTGCTGGAGTGAATTATGGAACGATTGACAAATGTATTAACAATGGTTCAGTAACAGGAAGAACTTACATTGGTGGGATTACTGGATTAAATGGTTCTTCAGCATCGATTTATAACAGCGTGAATGAGGGAACTTTTTCAAATACAAAGGAGAAGGTTGGAACTCTCGTTGGATATAATTCAGGTTTTTTAAGTACATCTTATAGTGCAACCACTTCTTTTCTTGTTTGGGGTACGGGAAAGCAAATTGGTGCTGTCATTGGCTTTAATGAAGGTAATGCTAATACATGTTACTACGATAGTGATGTTCTTGCAGGATTTACTGCTGTTGGTTATGGTTCTGGCGTCAATGTCTCTGGTAAGACGACGAAGGATATGCAGAATAATCAGTTTGCTTGGATTTTAAATACGGCAAATGGATCAGAAGAAAACAGCGATGTTTGGAGTCGCTATGAGGGATATCCTGTTTTTGCAAATGATACTCTTTTGCCCATCAGAAAAATTACTTACGATGATGGGCAAAATACAACTATAAATTACACGAACTATAAAGGTCTTGTTTCAGTATTTCCTGAAATTCCTCAAGCTCCTGAAGGAATGGCTTTTGCTGGATGGTTTAATAGTGATGGCGAAGAGGTCGATTTGTCAACGATTTTCTTGAAGGATCAAACGGTTACGGCGAAATTCTTAGATTGGGAAGATGTTGTTTATTCTATTAGATTCCTTGATGAAAAAGGTAATGTTCTTGATTTGCAATCCGTTCATTCGGGCGAAATACCTGTATATGGTGGTTCTGAACCAACAAAGAATGCTTCTGTTGCTCATACTTATTCTTTTACGGGCTGGTCTCCAGAAATAACAGCGGCATCATGGCATACGGATTATCGAGTTCTTTTTGATTCAACACTAAATCAGTATAAAGTCACGTATTTGGATTATGATGGAACGGAATTGTTTTCAGCCATGTTTGATTATGGCACAAAACCAACTTATTCAACAATTCCTAAGAAAGCGAATACTGTTGCTTACCTTTATTCCTTTGCAGGATGGTCTCCAACTGTAGAAAATGTCATTGGAGAGACTGTTTATAAGGCGATTTATGATTCTGTGTTGCAGAAATACACAGTTGAATTTAAGGCTAATGGGGAATCCCTGCTTTCTAAGGGATTCGAGTATGGTTCCGTTCCGAAATATGAAGGCACGACTCCAACGAAACCTGCTACAAAGGAATATTCGTATTCTTTTGCTGGATGGAACCCTGAAATATCTGAAGTGACCGAAGCGATTTCTTACGTAGCAAGATTTGATAGTTCGTTAAACAAGTATATGGTCGTGTTCCAGAATGGTGCGAAAATTTTGCAGGATTCTGAGATTGAGTATGGAAAGCTCCCGGCTTATAAGGGTGAAACTCCGCAGAAAACATCAACTGCAAAATATGATTATACCTTCTCTAGATGGTCTCCTGCGTTGACTAAAGTGATTGATGAAACGACATATATTGCGTTGTTTGATAGCACCTTGCGAAGCTATGAAATCACTTTTGCCAGTGAGGGAGAAACATTGCAAGCTAAAGAAGTTGAATATGGTGCACTACCCAAATTTGAAGGAAAAGAACCGACAAAAAGTGAATCAAAAGGTTATACCTATTCGTTTAAGGGCTGGAATCCTTCTATAGCAATGGTAAAAGAAAAAACTACATATACCGCAGTCTTTGATAGTGTTGCAAAGAAATTCACCATAACCTTCATGAATGGTAAAGATACTTTGCAATCGTCTTCTGTGTCTTATGGAGTAATGCCGGAATATAAAGGTAAGACGCCTACAAAAACTGGTTCTGACAAGTATGAATACAAATTTGTTGGATGGTCTCCAAAACTTGTAACAGTCGCTGATAAAGCCGTTTATAAGGCTGTTTTTGATAGTACTAAGTTATCGGGAATACAGTCTTCGCATCAAATTAATTCGGATTTGTTGATAAGTGTGAAGTCGAGAAATATTCAAATTTTTGCAGCTCCAGTAGGCAATGCTTATGCGCTCTTTGATATGCAAGGTCGCGTATTGCAAAAGGGACGCATTGAATCTGCAAACTTTAATATCGTAGCACCGCGTGCGGGATTTTACTTTATGAGAATAGAAAACCAAACGAGGATTGTTGAAGTGAAGTAGTTTGGAAAATGTCAGAGATCTCGGTTTATTACCGAGGCATTTGATGTTTTGTTGCTTTAGTGAATCTTACGCCTGCTTATAGCGCTTCATCTCATCCACCTTAAGCCCCATCATAAAGTTGTAGCGCTTTGCGACTTCAATTTCTGCCTTGTTGTGGTGGATTTTTATGCTTTTTTGCTGTAGTAAAAAATAATTCACATGAATATATGATACCAGTGAATTATTGACCGTCAAAACAGACTGCCTGGTATTCCTCTTTACAAGAAAAAAGGATATTTTTCGCTAATAGGAGGTGAACATGATTGTTCATGACCCCTCTAAAAGGTAAATTTTTATGAGGCAAAAATGACAAGAAAGGAACTTGAAGAATTAGATAAAAAAATAAAAGCCAATCAGTGTTGCCTCGCACAAAGTTTTGATGGAACGAATTGTTCGGGAAAACCGATTGCTTCTCATTCTATCGCAAGATCGGAGCAATTAGAATGCATTGCTGAAAATGGAGCAGTTTGCGTTTGGAATAGCAGTATTTCGCGATGTTTCCATTTAATGGATGAAAGTGGAGGTGCTAAGAAATCATCCTTTGAGCCCTGGGGCGTTAGAAGAGCCTCCACTTTTGAAGGCTTTTGTAGCTACCATGATACGCAACTTTTTAACAGAATCGATAAACCAATTGTTGCTTTTGATGATGAGGTGATTTTACAATTGCATTATCGAGCAATGAGTTATGAGTTTTTTCACAAGAAAACGTCGATTGAATTTCTGAAAAAACTCCTTTCCAGTGAAGAAGCTTATTATAATCCCCTTTACGAAATGCTGGATGCTACAAAAGAAAGAGATGTCATTGCGTTGAATGATTTGAAACAAGAATTAAGTGTGTGTGAAAGAGCTATGGTGACAAAGAATGCAAATAAAGATGTCAAGGCAACTGTTTTTAGCTTTGATGATATGGCTCCGATAATGTGTACTGGGGGATGGGCCCCTGCACATACGATTGACAAAAAGAAAATGCTTTTCCAAGAAGATATGAAAAGCTTAGCTCCGTTAATAGGATTAACTTTAGGAATAGACGCTAATAATAAAAGTTTTTGGGCGTTGACTTATACAGCGGATAAAAATGTTTATGTTCAAGAATTTATTAGAAATCTACAAAAATATAAGGATAAACGACTTTTAGATATTGCGGTTCTATTTTGCCTTCAGAAATCGCAAAACTCATGTTGCCGCCCATCGTGGTATAATAACTTGCAAAAATGGCGAAAGGATTTTATTGAACGTGGATTTAACGAAATAGATGAAAATCAACATGAGCCAGTTGTTGGCGTAAATCTCTTGAATCAAAAATATATTGCGACGCAAATAGTTTGATTGTGCGTTAGGGATAGTAACCCGTAAGGGCGGAGACTTGCAATGGAGATTCCCGCCTTCGCGGGGATGACAAGTGCAAGGCTCCGTGAGCGAAGCGAGTATAGCCCGACCCCATAGGGGGAACGCCCATAAACAAAAGAAAAACCTCGGTTCATCACCGAGGTTTTCTTTTGCAAGGGGAGATCCCCGGTCAAGCCGGGGATGACGTCCTGCGAGGCTTAAGCCTGCTTGTAGCTGTCGAGCGATTCCACGCTGAGGCTCTTCACGAAGTTGTAGTGCTTCGCGACTTCGGCTTCGGCGAGGTTCAGGTACACCTTCACGCTCTTGTCGAACAGTTCAGGAGACTTGGTTGCATCGCGGAGGAGCAGCTGGCTCATCACGCAGTTGGCGGCCATTTCGTACAGGTGACGGCTGCAGAGGTCGGTGAATTCGTTGTTGTTTGCGGACTTCACGAATTCCACAGCTTCGTTGTACTTGGCGTCCATGGCCTTTGCGCGGGCCTTGAGAGCTTCGTATTCCGGACGCACATCCTGAGCTTCGAATTCTTCGAGCATCTGGCTGTAGGTGCCGGTGGTCACGTGCGGGAGAGCTGCAACCGTCTGGAGCTGCGTCGTACCTTCGTAAATCGAAGTGATACGGGCGTCGCGGTACAGGCGCTGGCAAGCGTATTCGAGCATGTAGCCCGAACCACCGTGAACCTGGATGCTGTCGTAGCTGTTGATGTTAGCGTATTCAGAGTTCATGCCCTTTGCAAGCGGAGTGCATGCAGAGGCGAGCTTCTGGTACAGCTTGAGTTCGGCCTTTTCTTCGTCGGTGAGCTTGCGGTCACGTTCGATATCTTCGAGGCCCTTGTAGATGTCCACGTAGCTGGCTGTCTGGTACAGCAAAGCGCGGCCTGCGTCGAGGCGAGCCTTGATGTGAGAAATCATTTCGTACACAGCCGGGAAGTTCACGATGGCCTGACCGAACTGCTTACGGTCCTTGGCGTAGGCGAGAGCTTCGTTGTAAGCCATCTGGCTGATGCCCACGGACTGGGCGGCAATGCCGAGGCGAGCGCCGTTCATGAGGGCCATCACGTACTTGATAAGACCGAACTTG
>JAEEGL010305965.1_pt1 | contig 12838 bp, 10 predicted proteins | sample 9134231 | NCBI WGS metagenome assembly JAEEGL01 (sample SAMN16246548, study PRJNA631951) | gut metagenome | biome: gut microbiome; feature: rumen; material: fiber-attached | host: Bos | place: Iran: Karaj | collected 2018-10
GACCGTGTAATGTGTTTGTTCACCGCCGAAGCACTGATACCCAGCACCGTAGCTGTTTCGGCGTAGGTCATCTCGTCATCGTAATGCAGACTCAGCACACGTCGATCTTGCTCCGTCAGGTTGTTGTCAATAACTTGTCGAAGTTGCTGCAGCAGTTCCTCGCGTTCCTCGTTATCACTTGCGGTGATTTCTTGTTGAAGTTCTTCTTCCATCTGTCGCTGCAACTGTCTGGAACGCAACAGATGCAGGCATTGGTTACGGGTGGCAGCCAACAAGTAACCACGAATGCTGTCATCAGCTATCCGTGGCTTGTTTCGCCAGATTTGAGCAAACACCTGATGCACCGCATCCTTGGCATCGTCGGTATTCTCCACCATCGAGAAAGCCATGCGATACATGTGCGGATAGCTGTCCTTGAACAGGCGTTCAAACTCTTGTTTACTGTAATTCATAAATGTCTTTTTGGCCTTTAATCGTATATAAGACCATCAGGCGAACAAATCAAATACCCCTTATTGCAAAATAACTCGTCATTTATCATCATTACACCAGTTCAGGATAAGATTTTCTTGCAAAGATACAGAAATTCCTCCAATTATACTAATTTGAAGAGGCCAATCTGCCTTTCTGGTGAACGATGTGAAGGATGTGAAGGATGGAATAGTAACTTTCCCTTATAGGAAATTATTTACCCCCGACCTAAATAATTTTCTTTATACAAAAGTTACTATTCCATCCTTCACATCCTTCACCAGTGGTAAAGGCGGCATTCGCAAGTATGGCATTTGCGCCTCCCAAATGATACATTTAGACTGCGTAAACGATATATTTAGACATCAAAAACAATATGTTTATAAATTCCTATCTAGCAAGTATTGTATTATTATCTTGATTTTTCATTTGAATATACTACGAATTGTAAGAAAACAAGGCGAATGTTTTGCATATTGCCGAAAATGATGTACCTTTGCATGAATTTTGTAACGTGAACACATTCACTAATAACCTAATTGCAAAATGATGAACAATGAATACTGGCAACCCGAGTTGGAAACCATGCCTCGGGAAGAACTGAGAAAACTACAAGTAAAGAAACTGAGAGATACCATTAACGTGGCTCTCAAGTCGCCCATGTACAAGAAACGTCTTGGTGAATTAGGCATTACTGCCGACTCCATCAATTGCGTGGAAGACATTCGTAAGATTCCTTTCACGACAAAGAACGATTTGCGCAACAACTATCCCTTTGGGCTCGTTGGAGGTGACTTAAAAGATGCCATCCGAATCCATTCATCCAGCGGAACAACTGGTCATCCTACCGTGGTGGCTTATTCTCGCCACGACATAGATTCATGGGCAAACATGATTGCACGTAGCATGTATATGGTAGGTTGCCGCAACACCGACGTTTTCCAAAACTCGTCTGGTTACGGAATGTTCACGGGAGGTCTTGGCTTCCAATATGGAGCAGAGAAATTAGGTGCAGTCACTCTTCCTGCTGGTGCTGGTAATTCCAAACGCCAAATCATGTTTATCAAAGACTTCGGAACCACCTGTCTCCATGCAATACCAAGCTACGCCATTCGCTTGGCAGAAGTATTCAAGGAAGAAGGTGTTGACCCCAGAAGCACTAAATTGCGTACCTTATTTATAGGTGCTGAGCCACATACCGAGGAACAACGTCGCAGGATTGAACGCCTATTGGGCGTAAAAGCCTACAACTCCTTTGGAATGACGGAAATGAATGGTCCTGGTGTGGCATTTGAATGCAAGGAACAAAATGGTATGCACTTATGGGAAGACAACTACATCATCGAGATTATCGACCCCGACACTTTGGAACCTGTTCCCGATGGCGAAATGGGCGAAATGGTATTGACCACACTCGACCGCGATATGATGCCTATCCTTCGCTATAGAACACGTGATCTCACTCGCATCATTACGGGTGAATGTCCATGCGGACGTACTCACCGTCGTATCGACCGTATCAAGGGACGTACCGACGATATGTTTATCATCAAGGGCGTGAACGTATTCCCCATGCAGGTGGAAAAGATTCTCGTGAAATATCCAGGACTTGGCAGCAACTACCTCATCACGCTCGAAACGATTGATGACAATGATGTTATGACCGTTGAAGTGGAACTTGATGATATCACTTCTGATGCTTATCCCGAATTACAGAAGATGACGAAAGACATACAACGGGCTTTGAAGGATGAAATCCTGCTTACGCCAAAGGTGAAACTCGTCAAGAAAGGTTCACTTCCTGTATCTGAAGGTAAGGCTGTTCGCGTGAAAGACACACGTCCTTCGCGTCAATAAACCATTCATGTTTAGTGTTGAGTGTTCAGTGTGTAGTGTAAAATGTCCTGTGTTTTGCACAAATAATACACCCAATGCTCAACACTAAACAAAAACACACTAAACAAAGAAATGAAAAATCTACTTTTCATTGCGCTTGCTACGTTTTTCACTAACATATCACAAGCGAAAGACATACGGGAAATCTGGCTTTCCATGCCAGATTCCCTTATTTCATATCTCGATAAAAGCAAACGCATCGAGATGGTGGATTATATCGACATGAAAGTAAAGGCTGACGTTAAAAACGCACTTGAAGGTACGTCTGTCATGGATACGCTTACCAACGAATTCCTGCAAGTTACGCTTAACGAGGCGTGTACATTGCAAATGCGCACCTTGCCTTCCGAAAATGGCGATACGTTATTTTGCCTATCAAAGACATTGCGCGGACCACTGGCAGAGAGCGAAGTGAACATCTACAACCAAGACTGGCTAAAAATAAAAACCTTATCATTCAACGCTCAAGAATTGATAACGAAACCCGACACCATGTCGCAAGCCGCTTTCGACGACCTACGCCCACTATTTGAAGTATCTCTTGTAGAAGCACAACTATCCATAGACCAACCAACACTTACCATTAGCGTTTCTCCCATCAACTTATCAAAAGAAGAAACGGAGAAGGTGAAACCTCTCCTATCCTCACGCACCCTTCTCTGGAATGGCAAGGAGTTTTAGGTATTTGTTGAGTGTTGAGTGTTTAGTGTTGAATTGATAATTGTGAATTGTGAATTAAAAAACATGAGGTCTTACGGGAGGTCTTACATGAGGTCTTAGGTGAGGTGTTACATGAGGTCTTACATGAGGTCTTGAAAAACATAACCAACTGATAACGTGATAATTAGTTAAAATTAGGGGAGGTCTTGGCGAAAACAAGAAAATTCATGGGTTTTCGTCATAAAACGGATGGAAAGACCAAATAGCCTTTAGCCCAAAAAGATGCTGATAGTCTCTTTTTAATGCCCACAAAGCTACCCATGAAAAAACTACAAAGGCGCATTTGGATGTACAAACATCATGTTTACGTGGTATAAATATGGTGTTTGTCACCAACAAACATGGTGTTTATAAAGTATCTTGCTTCTTGCTTCCAACTTTCTTACTATCTCTAAACAAGGTGAAAAGGCGGTTACTAAAAAACACTTAAATGTTTTGAAAGTTTTAGTTAACTGTTTTTATAGAAATACTTAAATGTTTTGAGAGTTTTAGTTAAGTGTTACTAAGAGTTAACATTTTTGGACTAAATTCAGGCTTTTACGTTCGAAAAAGGCATGATTTGTTACCGCTATATTACCACTAATCTTTGCCGTTTGCAAATTATTGCGTACCTTTGCAAACATGAAGCATATCCTGTATGTCATATCGGTATTCCTCGTATTGACGGCGCTGGCTTCCTGCACCGATAAGGAGGCGATGCGCCAAAGGCTCGATTACGTGAGCCAGTGCAACCGTGCAGATACGGTATTTACCGAGGCATGGCTGCCTACGGTGGACTCCTTAGTCAACTACTTCGACCGCCACGGCAATGCCAACGAGAGGATGATGGCGCATTACTTGAAAGGGCGCGTACACCATGACATGGGTGACTCGCCAGAGGCTCTCGCATGTTACCGTGATGCAACAAATGTTGCTGATACTACCGCCAAAGATTGTGACTTCAAGACTCTTAGCCGTATATATGGGCAGATGGCTTTGCTTTTCCATAGACAACGAACACCAGTTCTTGAGATTGAATATACGCAAAAAGCGGCAAGAATGGCATATCGTGCAAAGGACACACTAAGTGCCATCATTTTTGAAGGTGGCGTTTGCTCTGCCTATGATATTATGAATGCTAAAGATACTGTTCTTGCTATATGTATAAAAACTGCAAATAAGTTTAAAGATTATGGCAGAGAGGACTTAGCAGCCGCAACATTAGGCGTAACCATAGGGATTCTTATTGACGGCAACAAGTTTTCAGAAGCAAAAGAGATGATAGGCACTTATGAGGAGAGGTCTGGTTATTTTGACAAACAAGGAAACATCATCAGGGGAAAGGAGACTTTTTATGGAATAAAAGGGAAATACTATTTCCTCACTAATAATTATGACTCAGCTGAGTATTATTATAGAAAATTGTTGAAATATAGTATAGACCCAACCTACAAGGAGCCAGCATATCGTGGGCTTATGAATGTTTATCAACAATTGAATAAGACGGACTCCATCATAAAATATGCTTCCCTTTATGCTGCTGCCAATGATTCCTCTACCATTCTTCATTCTTCGGAAGAAATAGTGAGGATGCAGACATTGTATAATTATAATGAGAAGGAGAAACTTGCAGACAAAAAGACCATCGAGGCGGAAAGATACAAGAATAACTTTTACATATCTGTAGTGCTTGGCTTCATTTCTATTACGTTATTAATACATTGGTGGAGAAAACATAGACAAAAGGCATTGACAGAATTGCGTGAAACAAATGCAAGATATGCTGATGCCATGACACAATATAACCATCTGCGACAAGACATAGAGGTATTAGGCACGGATTATGGGAAATACCGTCAAAACAAGGAGCGCGAATTAGAAAAATTGAGGACAATACTCTCTACATACCAAGAAGACAAGTCACGACCAGAGTGTTGGGAAATAGAAAGTGCGATTCTTCGATCTGCTATCGTAAAAAGATTTCATCAGTTGGCTAGCAAATTCACAGTCCCGTCAGAAAAAGAATGGGAAGATCTGAGTCATTTAATTCAAGATAGTATTCCCACATTCTATCAGTACATCCATAAGGAGCGTTTGCACTTAACAGAAAATGAAAAAAAGGCATCTATGCTTATAAGACTGAGATTCATCCCGTCAGAACTTGTCATATTGTTGTGTCTTTCTAAACAACGTGTCACCAATATTCGAAGTAATATCAACCGCAAATTATTTCATACAGAAGGAACTAAAATGCTTGATTCCCACATTAGAGGTCTTTAATAGGATACCTGTGTACAAAATGTACTTTCAACCATAATTGAATTATTATCAATCATTTATATTGTGATTGGTCTTTTGCTTGTGTATTAAGTGTACTCATTTTATTTGGAAAGAAAATAATTTCGTTATAATTTTGCATCAAGTTTTTTGTAAAACACAAATTATTAATAATATGAAATATTTAATTACAAGTATTAGTTTGTTTACCTTTACGTTATCAGTTATTGCAGGGGGATTGAGTGAAAATATTAATTTCCAAGTTTCTTTTGATGAAAATGGCACTCTTTATCCTTCTTATCCAAAGTCCCCTATTACCCAACCATCCGTCACTCTCGACGACCACACATTGTTTTTCGACACACCATGCGATGGTTGTACGCTAAACATCGTGGATGAGAACGACGTGGTGGTTTATACGTTGGTAATTCCCACGGAAACAACTTCGTTGGTACTCCCTGCTACACTCTCTGGCGAATACACTATTGAGATTATTCGTGGCAATTATCGTTTCTGGGGATTAATAAGTGTATGATTTGTACAATAATTATTAAAATACATAGATAAGCTGTTGCATTCGACAATAATAAAAAGATATTACGTTTATTATTTTATGGGTCGAAGTATGCATCACTGCTATCAATTATTGGAATTATTTGTTCTGGTTTTGCGCAGACCATATTTTTTTTAAACTTAAAAAAACAAGAAAATGAAAAAATTATTAATTTCCGCATTGATGTTGCTTCTATGCAACTCTGCATTCTGCGATCCAATTGAGCAAGTTGAGTATCAAGTTGTTATAGGGTATTGTGGCTTAATGTGTATAATCCCTGCTGATGCAACTGAAGAAGAAATGTTGAGGGTTATGGATGCACTTAATGATGAATGCGACTCATTAAAATTGTATGAATAGTTCTCTTTATATTCGAGCTTTCAAGCAAGGGGCATTTTGCACCCCTTGCTTCAAACATTTCACCATCATCTGCACCTTACTGCTGTCGTTAGCAGTAAATGACATCCATGCTTCTACTATCAACGATACCATCCAATATCGTTTTAGCTATTCCGTAAAGATGAGAGCTGTCTTTGAAAATAAAAAAAGATTTGACGATGAGATATGCGTTGACATAGGAAAAAGGATGACAGCGTGTTACAGCAAATGGTATGCAGAAAACCGTCGTCTGCTTGATAGCGTTCTTTCCATTGGAGGAAATATAAATGACTATCAAATAGTAAGACAACAAAAAGGTTTTCCTTCTACAGCCTTTCGATTCAACATATATAAGAATTATCCCGACAAAGGAATCAATAGTGTAATATGGAATAGCAACAAACGCATGTACTATGAAGAGGACGCTACCATCCAACAATGGGAAATGATAGAGGGTGATACCATTATCATGGGATATAATTGCAAGAAAGCCCAAACACAATTCAGGGGAAGAGAATGGCTGGTATGGTATACGATGGACATTCCCATCTCTGAGGGTCCATGGAAACTTTGCGGTTTGCCTGGCATGATACTGCAAGCAGAAGACAGAAAAGGTCTTTTTACATTTTGTTGCATCGGGATAAAATCCCATGTCAATGAGCCACTTGTCCCAATTTTTACTAAGGCCATCAAATCAACGTTTAAAAAAGTTCAAGAGCTCATGACTTTATATTATAGCGACCATGAGCGATACAAGAAGGCAACAGGATTTAACTATCAAATGTTTGACAAGAACAACAAACCCTATGTTACACCCAAACGAACAGCTTGTTTGTTGGAGGAATAACGAAATTTCACTGTGAGTTATTATTTGAGACCATTTTTTCTCTTCATTCTCTGTTGGTGTATAGGTGGATTTGTGGCAAGAGCCCAAGTCTACCAAGGCATTGTTATGAATGAATACAGCCATTTGCCAATACCACAAGTTTCCGTCGTGTTGTTGGACAAGGCAAACAACCCTATAACCTACACCAAGACAGACTCATCGGGAATATTTCAGATAAGTATTCCTGCTGACAAACATGCCGACATGATGGTGTTTACGAGCTTAGGGTATGAGAAAAAGACCATTCCAACAAATAGCTATAAAGAGGGACAACATGTTTTGTTGAGGGAAAGCGTGACAGAATTAAGGGAAGTGGAAGTAAAGCCAAATGTCATACGTCAAAAGAAAGACACTTTGATATATACCGTAGCCAGTTTTCAAGACAAACAAGATCGGAGCATTGCCGACGTTATAGCAAAGATGCCTGGCTTACAAGTGGGTGAGGATGGTTCCATCCACTTTCAAGGCAAGCCCATCTATAAGTTTTATATTGAGGGCATGGACTTGATGGGCAGTCATTACTCCATGGCGAGTGAGAATCTGGATGCCAACAAAGTAAGTGAGGTACAGGTGCTAAGAAACCATCAGCACAAGAAGACGCTAAAGGACATTGAGCTATCAGAGAAGACCGCGTTGAACATTGTGTTAAAGGATAATGCCAAAAATGAATGGATAGGAATGGTTGATGCCGGTATCGGTTCTCGTTTGGACAAAGACGAAAAAGGTATCATACATGACGCACGAATCACGGAAATGAATTTCGCGAAAAAGATGCAGTCTCTTTCCGCATACAAGACCAACAACACCGGTCGTGACATCCAGCATGAGGTGTCGGACTTGACACGTTCTTCAAGGCAGTCATACGGTGACGGCAATTGGCTAAAAGATGTCAGCATAAATACTTACAACATCAATAAAGAACGCAGCAATTTTAATGACACGCACCTTCTTGCCACGAATTTGCTGCTTCATCCCGTAGAAGACAAGGAATTGCGCATACAACTCAACTACCTATATGACAATACCACTTGCCATTATCAACGCAACAGGACTTACACCGTGATAAAGAACAACCCAACGGTAGAAGAGACGACGGCAGCCTCTCTGTATCGAAATGAATTGAAATCAGACATTCAATATGTCGTGAACAACGACAAGGTTTATGCAAGCAACAACCTACGAGGGTTCATGGGATTCAATCACTCTGGAGCTACTACCGTTATGAACGGTCGTGAAACACAGCAATATGTCAAACCACATCAGCTGTTCTTTGGCGATGACTTGGAAATAACCTGTAAGATTTCCTCCAAATACAGCTTAACCAATAAGGTAAACGTGGGATATGGATATTATCCCGGGGAACTATTGCTGACAAACGGGAATTGGCAAGACTTAAACACCAACAAGATAAATGCTGGATGGCAGACATCATTCAGGCATAGGTTGTTTGGCTTATTCATCAATTATGAAGCGGGAATTGACTACGAGAAAGAAAACCTTGACGTTACCATTACGGAGAACAAGCAACATGACAGCTATCAACACCTGAATGTCCATGTGTCACCGACAATCCAATTTCGTCGTAAGACGTTTGAAATGGGTGCATCCCTCCCCTTGAGCAGAATCTACCAAAGAAAGGAGCAAGAAAGGAATTCATTCTTTTTGTTGTTGCCCCGCATCAATATAGCCCAACACTTATCAAGTACTACGAAGATGACTATAGCATATAATCGTTCGTGGGAGATTCTGCCCTTCAATAACATCACTTCTATACCTTATTATAATAATTATACCAATATTCATATCGGGAATGGTACGTTGGACAGATATTCTATCCATACGGCAACGGGCAGAATAGAATACTCCAATCCGTCTAATGGCTTGTTTATCTACAATTACATTAACTACAGCCTTTTGGAAAACGTACCTGTCTATGGCGGCAATTTAGACCAAGTAGTATACACGCAAAAAAACGTTGGCATGTATTCAGACAACAACTCTTGGATGGTGGGCGGAAGATTCAGCCAAGCGTATTTGCTTGCTAAAATCGTATTAAGTGCAGAATGGCACTTGTCATGGAATTATTACAAAAGACTGATTGACGATGCCATATCAAAGTGCAGCATTCATAAGACATCTGCTATAGTTACATTGTCATTCCGCCCCAACAACTTACTGTACTTCGAGGAAAAGAACTATTGGAATCTTGACAATCAACATGTTAACGCCTTGGATGGTGCAGCACACAAAGTAAATACATTTAGTCACTCATTGAAGTCTTGTTTCAACCCAGGGAAATGGCAGATGGAATGGGTGAATGAGATACGTTATTCCAAAGGGGGAAATTCGTCTTTCAATTACTTTTCTGACTTATCATTGTCATATAGAACAAGGATGTGGGAAATGAGATTCTTGCTTAACAACATATTCGGGTCCGACATCTTTAGGCAAAACATCATCGACCTCAGTTACTCATCCATGAATGAACTTCAACTACGTCCACGGGAATTCCTTTTCATTTTTTCTCATTCAATATGAGATATGACGTTGATGGAAATATCCGTCAACACATGCACAATAAATTTACTGAAACTTAAAAAATACTAATCTATTTTGATATGTGGCGATAATTGCTTACTTTTGTGATTGAATCAAAACTTATCATTGTGAAAAAACGAATTATTACTATATTTATCATATCTGCACTGCCATTTTTTGCACTTGCCCAAAAGATTTCACTCGGTTCTTGTCTGACGAAAGACGGAGGCCAATACAAGGGTGAAATGGTATCGGGGAAACCACATGGAAAAGGAAACACGATGTGGAAAAACGGGGATACCTATGAAGGCGAATACGTGAAGGGCAAGCGACAAGGCGTTGGTACATATACCTTTGCCGATGGCGAGAAATACGAAGGTCAATGGTTTCAAGACCAGCAACATGGTCGTGGTACGTTTTACTTTGCCAATAATAATAAATATGTGGGACTGTGGTTTCGCGATTACCAACAAGGCCACGGTATCATGTATTACTACAATGGCGACCGATACGAAGGTGGTTGGTATCAAGATAAACGACAGGGCAAAGGAAAGTACACGTTTGTCACGGGAGCGTATTACGATGGCAACTGGTCGAACGACATGAAGAATGGCAAGGGATTCTTCGATTGGGGTGACGGTACCACTTACGATGGTTCGTGGCTCAACAACATGCGTTCTGGAAAAGGCACCAACAAGTATTCTACGGGTGACGTGTACTCAGGCGATTGGAAAGAAGACCTGCCTAACGGCAAGGGTATCTATCGCTTTGCCAACGGCGACGTTTACGAAGGTAGTTACGTGGAAGGCGAACGCACGGGAGAAGGTATTTTCCGATTTGCCAATGGCGACAAGTATACGGGAAGATTCCTCAATGGCGACAAGTCGGGGTCTGGTACGCTCATTTGGGCTAATGGAGACATGTATACGGGTGAGTGGAAGAACGACTTGCAAAATGGGCGTGGTAAATTGAAGAAGAAGAATGGCGATACGTTTGACGGAAGTTTCAAGCAAGGCAATATCGACGGTGAAATTACCATCCACTATGCTGACGGCAGTAAATTTAGGGGTGTCTACAAGAATGGCAAGCGTAACGGAAAAGCCATTGAGGAAACCAAGGATGGCAAACGCTTTGAAGGAAGCTATGAAGACGATCGCAGACATGGCGCATTTATCGAAAAAGACCGCAACGGAAACATCACCGCCAAGGGTAGTTATGACCACGGTCGCAGAATGGCACAATAACACGAAACAACGACGAAGATTTAAACCTATAAACTCACAATATCATGATTATCGACACTTTGGAGAATTTAGAGAAGTATGTATCTCTGAACCCGCTTTTTAAAGAAGTAATTGATTTCTTGAAATCAAATGACCTGATGACTCTTGAACCTGGAAAGCACTTTATCAAGGACAAGGACGTATTCGTAAACGTTCAAATGGCGAAAGGCAAGACTAAGGAAGAGGCCGTAATGGAATACCACAAGGAGTATATCGACATCCAGATTCCATTGACCGCCGATGAAACATTTGGCTATATTCCCACCTGTGCATTACCAGAGGCAGAATTCAACGATGAGAAAGACATCGCTAAAGTTCCGAACATCCCTGGACAAAGCTACGTAACGTGTAATCCAAACATGTTCGTCATGTTCTTCCCACAAGACGGTCACGCTCCTTGCATTTGCGAGAGTGCCGAATTGAAAAAGGCAATATTCAAAGTAAAAGTATCATAATACATAGATTAAAACACATTGATTATGGCAACAAAAAAGACTGCAACCGAAAAGAAGCCTGCAAAGCCAAGGGCACCTAAGCACATCGGGCTTGTAAAGAATGACGGTTATCTTGAACCATACGAAGATGCCATCAGAGGGCGTCACGACCATGCGTTGTGGAAGTTAGGACAACTGACACAGAACGGAAAGAAGACATTGAGCGACTTTGCCAATGGACATGAGTATTTTGGCTTGCACAAGACTTCTCGCGGATGGGTTTTCCGTGAGTGGGCACCCAACGCAACAGCCATTTACTTGGTGGGCGATTTCAACAATTGGACAGAATCTGACAGATATAAGGCTAAACGCATTGAAGGTACAGGCAACTGGGAACTGAAACTCTCGGAGAAAGCCATCAAACACGGTGATCTCTACAAAATGCACGTATATTGGGAAGGTGGCGACGGTGAGCGTATCCCTGCTTGGGCAAGACGCGTAGTACAAGACGACACTACCAAGATATTCTCAGCACAGGTTTGGAATCCTGAACCATACGAGTGGAAAAAGAAGAAATTCAAGGCAAATACTTCTCCTCTCCTGATTTATGAATGCCACATTGGTATGGGACAAGATGCCGAGAAGGTGGGCACATACGTAGAGTTCAGGGACAACGTGCTTCCACGTATCATCAAGGACGGATACAATTGCATACAAATCATGGCCATTCAGGAACATCCTTATTATGGTTCGTTTGGCTACCACGTGAGTTCGTTCTTTGCTGCTTCCTCTCGCTTCGGAACTCCCGAGGAACTGAAATCGCTGATTGATACCGCTCATCAAAACGGCATTGCCGTGATTATGGACATCGTTCATTCTCATGCCGTGAAGAATGAAGTGGAGGGATTGGGCAACTTGGCTGGAGATCCCAACCAATTCTTCTACCCTGGCGATAGACACGAGCATCCCGCTTGGGATTCGCTTTGCTTCGACTATGGTAAAGATGACGTGATTCACTTCTTGCTCTCTAATTGCAAGTATTGGCTGGAAGAGTTCCATTTTGACGGATTCCGCTTCGACGGTGTTACTTCCATGCTTTATTATAGCCACGGACTTGGTGAGGCATTCTGCAATTATGGCGATTATTTCAATGGACATGAAGATGACAATGCCATTTGCTACTTGACATTAGCCAATAAGCTTATCCATGAGGTAAATCCGAATGCGATTACCATTGCAGAGGAAGTGAGTGGAATGCCTGGTTTGGCTGCTAAGTTTGAGGATGGCGGTTATGGATTCGACTATCGCATGGCGATGAACATTCCCGACTATTGGATTAAGACTATCAAGGAACAATCCGACGAGAACTGGAAACCAAGTTCTATTTTCTGGGAAGTGAAAAACCGCAGACCTGACGAGAAGA
>JAEEGL011164025.1_pt1 | contig 12838 bp, 9 predicted proteins | sample 9134231 | NCBI WGS metagenome assembly JAEEGL01 (sample SAMN16246548, study PRJNA631951) | gut metagenome | biome: gut microbiome; feature: rumen; material: fiber-attached | host: Bos | place: Iran: Karaj | collected 2018-10
CCCAGCGGATCAAGTGTATTCTGGATACACTCTTTGATTTGTGTTGTCAGGCGTTCTTGTACTTGCAGCCGACGGGCAAACACATCCACTACACGTGCTATCTTGCTCAGACCTGTGATTCGGCCATTGGGAATATAGGCTACATGCACTTTGCCGAAGAAAGGCAACATGTGATGTTCGCATAGCGAGTAGAAATCGATATCTTTGACTACCACCATTTGGCGATAATCTTCTTCAAAAAGAGCCGAGCGCAGTATGGCCTCCGGATCCTCGTTGTACCCTTTGCATAGGAATTGCAAAGCCTCGCCTACGCGCTTTGGGGTCTTCTGCAGACCCTCGCGTTGCGGATCCTCGCCTATTTGACGTAGCGATGCCTCTACCGATTGCGCTATAACCTCTGTTACTGCCGGGTTGCTGTGAAAATCTTGCAGGTTCATTGCAATACTTTGATTTTGTCGCGCACTATATACGTGTCGCCCATTAGTTTCGGGAATTGTTGTACAAAATCCTTTTTGTAATCTTTTGCCTCATTGTAGGTGCGAAAATCGCCTACACGCACTTTCCAGAAAGGCGGCAGATAGAGGACATAGACAGCAATATCCAACTTATCTTTGAGAATATTTTCCAATTTCAGAGCTTCCGATTTAGCAGTCTGTTGCTGGTTGCTGGAATAGACCTGTACGCGATAACCCTCTATCTCAACCAATTCCTGATGACCACCATTGATAGCAGCCTGCAGTATGTGTGTTACAGCGGGATCGGAGATAATCTCTACATTCGGCATCGAGTCCATTAAGTTAGGGCGCACTATTTCAACGTCCTGTGCCGCAGCGCATAGCGCAACGAATAGGCTGGCGATGCATACTATTATTTGTTTATACTTCATCATCGATTGTTATTTATCAAATACCATGCCATTAATAGTGGAAAGAACTACCTCCCACAAACTCACGCAACAACGAGGTAGGCGGAATCTCCTTCTCCGGTATCGGTATGAAATATTGCAGGAACTTCAACAGGCGGTGTGCTTCTGTATATTCCTCGCAGAACTTCGGTACTTCTTGTAATATTGGTTCGGCGTGACGTTTGAGCACGGCGAATTCGAAAATCAGAGCTGAGTTGAACATCACGTCGGCCTCTTCCTGGAACGGATAAACCCATCTGTTCTCTCCTCGTACTACACTTGGGCAACGAGCTATAGTCTCCTTGGCTGAATAGCCGCGGTACTTGTAGTCGCGCACGATACGGCGCAGCAGGCGAATGTCGGTAGTTGGAATCCAGTTGTGATTGTCGATATTGATAGTTGTCAGCGCTGACACAAAAATCTTAAAGGTCAGCGAGTGGTCTACGTCCGGCAATATGCATGGGTTCAGGGCATGTAGGCCTTCAATCACGAGAACGGAGTCTTTGTGCAGTTTCAGTTTGCGTCCCTCGAACACGCGCTCACCGATGGTAAAATCGTAGGTTGGCAAATCTACTTCTTTGCCATCCAGCAGATCGTGCATCTGTTGGCGGAAGAATGGCAGATCCACTGCATTGACGTTCTCAAAATCCCATTCGCCATTTTCGTCACGCGGTGTATCAACGCGGTTGACGAAATAGTCATCCATACTGAGAATAACAGGTTGAATACCATCCACCATCAATTGGATCTGCAGACGTTTGGAGAACGTGGTCTTACCGCTGGACGATGGTCCAGAGATGAAGACCAACTTTGGTCGTTTCTCAGCGATGGCGTCCGCTATTTGAGCCACTTTCTTCTCATGCAATGCTTCGGCCAACTTAATCATCTCAAACGATTTGTTGTCCTTGCATGCTACGTTGAAATCATTCACGTTGTGAATATGCAGCAGTTTGTTCCATCGGCTGTATTCCTGGAAAATGCTGAACATCTTCTCTTGCGGAATCGAATCTTCCAGTATGGTGGGGTTACTGCGGTTAGGTATACGTAGCAACATACCGTCCTTATATGGTTCCAGATCGAAAAGATTGATATATCCGGAACTGGGCAATAGTACGTTGGTATAGTAGTCCACGAAATCGCCCATGCGGAAATAGCGGCAGTATGGATTACCGAGTGCCTCAAAGATTGATCCCTCATTGTTATAACGCGCAGCGAACATGCGGATGACTTCTTTGGTCTGTTTCTCTTCCTCATAGATAGGACGATCTTCTGCAATGATCTGCTGCATGCGTTGTTTGATGGACGACACCATATCGGGTGTTACTACCGGCATCGGCGGTTCTGGACCTATTTCATCCGCCTTGTCAACATGCCACTGTAATGTGCAGTAATATCCTTTGCTGATAGGGTGCTCTATTCGCAGGTCGGTGCGTGGGAACAACTCGTTGATAGCACAAGCCAACACCATATTTAGAGTACGCACGTAGGCACGCATGCCGCTGGGCGAACTGGCATCCAAGAACTCCACATCTTTGGGTTTATAGAGGAGAAAATCGAGATTCTCCACTTTATAATTCACATGCGCTGCAATGATAGGATAAGGCAACTGTATGTTGAGCAAATCCTTCAGTTCAATCAGCGAAACGCCACGTGGCACCTCGTGGTAAGTATGTGTATTCTTGCAATATACGGTGATGGTTGGTTCCATAATTATCTATTGTCAACTATTCTTAGTGCTTGTTGTAGTAGTTCTTTCATATCGCTCAGGCGAATCTGGTTGGCTGCGTCTGAGATGGCTTTCTCCGGCTCCGGATGGGTCTCGATGAACAATCCGTCTACGCCCACGGCTACGGCAGCGCGTACCAAGTAAGGTACCATTGCGCGATTACCTCCGGTTACACCGGCTTGCGTGCTGGGTTGCTGCACCGAGTGGGTGGCATCGAACACTATAGGGCATCCAAAACGGCGCATTTCGACAAGCGAAGTCATATCGACAATCAGCCGGCCGTAGCCGAACGAGCTGCCGCGCTCTGTCAACCAAATGCGTCCGTCCTTGGCAGCATTCGATTGCACTTGTTCGATCTTCTGTATAGCACCGCCCATATCCCATGGAGCCATGAACTGCCCTTTCTTCACATTGACGATGCGTCCGGTCTCTGCCGCTGCTTGCAGCAGGTCGGTTTGGCGGCTTAGGAATGCCGGTATCTGCAGTACATCGGCCACTTCTGCTACAGTTGCGCACTGAACACTCTCATGTACATCCGTCAGAATGGGCAGACCGAACTGCTCTTTCACTTCCTGCAGGATGCGCAGTCCTTCGTCCATGCCAACACCGCGTGCCGAAGCCGAAGTGCGGTTGGCTTTGTCGAACGATGACTTGAAATAAAGCGTCAGACCAAGGTCGTAACACAGACGGTTGAGTGTATCAGCCGTCTGCATTACGCAGTCTCTATTTTCGATGGCACATGGGCCCGCGATCAGAAACATATTCGGATTCTGAGAACTGACTACGGATTATTTCTTTTTGTTCTCTTGCTTGTACACGCGGATCCAGTCAATGTCAATTTGACCTACGCTTGGCTTGATACCTTCCGGCAGGTAAGCGGAAACAGCCGGATACCATTTAGCATCTTTCAGCGTATTGGCTTCGCGATTAACCTCCTGACCGTTGATAGACCAGATCAGTTCTTTGTCTGTAATCTGCAGACCATAAATCATCCAGTTCTTGGCATTAAGATCCTTGATGGTTGCCTTCGATTCGGTCTTCAGGGTCTTCATACCCATTGTGACGTTCTCGCCGTTCCAATGCATCAATGTCAACAACGGCAGACGGTCTCCTGCAGCCAGGTAGAGAGCTACGTGTGCTTTGCCTTCTGCGCGCACCTTGGCCAGGAACAAGCCTTCGTTGGTAGAGAATGCGTTAGCGGTCTGGATAACATCGCCTGTATATGAGTACTCTTTGGTAACAAATCCTTTGGTCGGATGCCATGCAGGAGCGGCTCCAACAAACTCAGGCTTAACCTCTACAGTCAGTACGCTGTTGACTGCAGCACTGTTCATACCTTTGTTGTTGGCTTGTTGCTCGTTGAAATACGAGTGATCGGTCTTCAGGTTCTTGTTGGTGTAGTAGAATCCCGGTTTCCAATCACCATCTTTCATCATCATCCAATCCATCTCGTCAGTCCATAAAGTCTTGTAACTCTCATAGTACTCGATTTGTTTAGGATCTTGAGCGAGGAAGAAGTGGATATCTTCCGATTTCTTCAGTTCGGCCAAACGCTCATCTTGTTTGCTCTCCGGTGTGGTGTACCAACGGCGTGGGTTCTTCCAGAATTCGTTACGCTCCTGAAACTCCTCGCTCTTTACAATCGGATCCAAACGCAGATACTCACGTACAGGACCAAGGCTCAAACGCCATGCCTGCAATTTCTTGCCAAGCCAACTGTCTTTACGCTGGCTCTGTTCTCTCGAGAGATAAAAGCGGGTTGAAGGGAAAAGGCGAGCACGGCGATAAGCGCGCATAGTCTTACCTTCTTCGGTCTCTCGGTACTTACGCTTAAGCAGGAAGTTCTTCTTTTGTTGGAACTCCGGTGTCTCTACGATCTTCTTCAGGTCGTAGTACGCCTTTAACTCTTCCGATTTCTCAACTTCACGATAACGCTTAATCGTTGTTTTGACCTCCTCCATGTGTTGTTCAAACTCAGAGGTTTTCATAGTGTCTTTTTTCAGACTGACAAGACGGTTCATAATTTCGGTGTATTGATTAGTGAGATTAAATCTTCTATCGTATCTACAAACTGGGGCTTGTAACTCTCCAGTTCGGGAATGAAACGCAATTTGCGCATCAATTCTATCTGTTGCTTCAGCGGTTCATAGAACCCTTTGTAGTTCAGCACGTATGTCGGTTTGTGGTGTTCGCCGACGATAGCGCTGCTGGTGGCATCCATCATTTCGTCCAATGTGCCGTAACTGCCCGGCAGACAAACGATAACATCGGCTTCGTCACGCATGCGTTGCTTACGCTCTGACATATTCGCCACTTCTATCAGTTCGTCGCAGTATTCCGATTGACGTCCGGCAGCTATGATACGCGGCGGGATTACTCCGATGACGTATGCTCCTGCGGCCTTGGCAGCCCGGCTGACGCGAGTCATCAATCCGCCTGTGGCACCTCCGTAGACCAACGTGTTTCCCTGTTCGCCGATCCAGCGTCCCAACGCATCGCCTAACGCCAGATACTCTTCAGGTATCGCATCCTTGGCACTACAGTAAACGGCTATTTTCATTACGCGTCGATGTTTGCGTATGTTGCGTTCTCTTCGATAAACTCGCGGCGCGGAGCCACATCGTCGCCCATCAGCATAGCGATGGTACGATCAGCTTCTGCTGCGTTCTCGATGGTTACCTGCTTGAGCATGCGGCGAGCCGGGTCCATAGTGGTCTCCCAGAGTTGCTCATCGCTCATCTCACCGAGACCTTTGTAGCGCTGTGTCTTGATGGCTTTCTCGTCACCGGCACCGTATTTCTCGATGAAGGCTGCACGTTGTTGGTCATTCCAGCAGTATTCGCTGTAGTTACCCTTGGAACACTTATAGAGCGGAGCGCAAGCGATGTACAAGTGGCCTTGCTCGATCACCTCTTTCATATGACGGAAGAACAGAGTCATAATCAGGGTAGCGATATGGGCACCATCGACATCGGCATCGGCCATGATGATTACCTTGTGATAACGGATCTTGCTCAGGTTGAGAGCCTTCGGATCATCTTCCGTTCCGAAAGTGATACCCAGTGCGGTGAAGATATTACGTACCTCTTCGCTCTCGAACACCTTGTGCTCCATTGCTTTCTCTACGTTCAGGATCTTACCGCGCAACGGCAGGATTGCCTGATGGACACGGTCGCGACCGGTTTTGGCTGTACCGCCTGCAGAATCTCCCTCGACGAGGAACAACTCGCACTCGCTGGCATCCTTCGACACACAGTCGGCCAATTTACCCGGCAGACCGCCGCCGCTCAGCGGGCTCTTGCGCAGCACGCTCTGACGGGCGTTGCGCGCAGCGATACGTGCCTGAGCAGCCAGAATCACTTTTTCAACAATCTTCTTCGCATCATCCGGGTGCTCCTCCAGATAGTTCTGCAGCGCTTCGCTGACAGCCGAGTTAACCATACCGGCTACTTCCGAGTTACCCAGTTTGGTCTTGGTCTGACCCTCGAACTGCGGTTCAGCCACCTTAACCGAGATAACAGCCGTCAAACCCTCGCGGAAATCATTCGGATCGATAGTCGAGTTACCATCCTTGTCTTTCAGCTTGGCCTTCTCCAGCATCTTGCTATCCTCGGCATATTTCTTCATCACACGCGTCAGGGCAGCACGGAAACCGGCTACGTGTGTACCACCCTCGATGGTGTTAATATTGTTGACATACGAGTGTACATTCTCGTTAAAGTCGGTGTTGTAGATCATTGCAACCTCTACCGGCGTACCGTATTTGTCGGTATTCAAGTGAATCACTTCGCTGATCAACGGAGTACGTGTGCCGTCGATGTAACGAACGAACTCGCTCAAACCTTTCTCGGAATAGAAAGCCTCTTTCTTGCAATTACCTTCTGCATCAACAACGCGCTTATCCTTCAGCACAATGCGGATACCGGCATTCAGGAACGCCAACTCTCGCATACGGTTTGCCAGGATCTCCCACTGATAAACAGTCTCAGTGAAGATGGTGTCGTCCGGCCAGAACTGAACGAACGTACCGGTCTTGCGCTGTTCCCAGTTACCGATAGCCTCTGCTTCGGTGATGGTATGTACAGGTGCTAACGGCTTGCCCTTAGCGTAATCTTGCGAATGTATCTGTCCGTCGCGGTAAACCTCCACGTGCATCTTGGTCGAGAGAGCATTCACGCAGCTCACACCCACACCATGCAGACCACCGGACACTTTGTAACTATCTTTGTTGAATTTACCACCGGCGTGTAACACTGTCATTACAACCTCCAACGCACTCTTGTGCTCTTTCGGGTGCATATCAACCGGGATACCACGACCGTTGTCTTGTACTGTAATCGAATTGTCTTGATTGATGTGAACGGCTATCTCGTTGCAGAAACCGGCCAGGGCCTCGTCAATCGAGTTGTCCACTACCTCATAAACGAGATGGTGCAAACCTTTCTGCGAGATATCTCCGATATACATCGCAGGGCGTTTACGCACCGCCTCCAATCCCTCAAGCACTTGAATGCTTGAGCCATCATACTTTTCTTTCTGTTCTTCCATTTGTTATTTGTATGTTTATTATATTCTTTATCCAAAACTCGCGCTTGTGCGAGCGCGCACAAATCGGCTGCAAAGGTACGAAAAATAAATGACATACGCAAGTGCGTACGTCACTTTTTGACCACTTTTCTACAAAAAACTTGATTTTTTCTACGGAATCAGCCTTTCTGTCCCTCAGACAAACGCTTCCATTGACGGTGAAAGCGTATATGATAGAAGACTGCCGGTATGGCCAGGCCCAAAACAAAAGCCATCCACATCCCTTTTGCACCGAGACCGACCGGGAACATTAACAGCAAACCTAACGGAAGTGCTATGCCTATGTATGCCACTATGGCTATGCGCATCGGTACACGCACATCTTGAATGCCGCGCAACATAGCTGCGCCTATACATTGCAAACCGTCCGCGTACTGCAAAAGACCCGCAATCAGAATCAGCGTGCCGGCTATCTCCACAACTTGCTCATCTTCGGTAAACACATATGGCAAGTAGTGTCGCAAACAAATCATCATAGTGGCTCCGATAGTGTTCATCAGCAGACATAAATGCACCGAAGCGTGGCTTGCCATCTTGACGGCCTCCAAGTCGCCTTTGCCTAACTGATGCGAGACGCGAATCGTTGTGGCTGCACCGATACCCGTCGCTAACATAAATGTCAAATCCGCCATCTGATTGGCTATGTGGTGTGCGGCTAAAGTTTCCTTGCTGATCCACCCGATAAAAACGAACGAGGAGGTGAATAAAAAGCATTCAACAAACGATTGCAAACCGATAGGCGTTCCTATGCGAATGTACTTCTTAATGTCAGGAATGCTAACCATTCGTCTGTCAATTTGTATGAAATGTTGCCTCCATTCCTTACGCCAGAACATCACCACAACAAAGCATATTGCCGTCAATGTACGGGCTATCAGTGTAGCTAATCCTGCGCCTGCTGCGCCCATTGCCGGAGCTCCCCAATGGCCGAAGATGAAGACCCAGTTCAGTAGAATATTCAATAAGTTGCACGCCACCGTAATGATCATTGCAACGGTCGTGTTGCCGAGTCCCTCCAGAAACTGTTTGCACAGGCAGAAAAAGAGAAACGGCACAATCGACAAAACAATCAATATGTAGTACGGACGAGCGCATTCAACAACTTCCGGTTCTTGTCCGAAATGGCTTAAGAACGGGATACATGGCGTCAATAATCCTAAGGACAATAGCGCTACTAAACAAGTGAACAGTAATCCGTTGCATAGTAGCGATGTAATCTCTTCGTTACTTTCGCCTCTAGCCATTCGTCCTTCGTCTTTACCTACAACGTATCCGACAATAGGTGTAACGCCCATCAGTGCACCCATCGCAAATACCATGACGGTGAAAAACAATGCATTAGAGAAACTGACAGCGGCCAAATCGGCTGTGCTGTAGTGACCTACCATGATTGAATCGAACAACCCTACCAACGCAGCACCCAACTGTGTCAGCATTACCGGAAAAGCTAACCGCAAATTGCGGCGGTAGTACGGCAGGTATGTCGAAAACGAATAAGTCATCTACGCATTCACAAAAAAACGCGGCGAAGATACTGCTTTTTTTTGACATGACCAAATCTTTGAGTGATTTCTTGAAATCTTAGAGGTTTTTCCAAACTAGAATAACAGAGAATTTTCGAACGGTGTGTTCGAAAAATGAACGTTAGTGATTCTTGGTTATTCCCGAGGGTATCAGCCAACCGAAAGCGGCCATATACCTTGTCGGTAGCATAAGAGCGGCTGATTACCCGCTGTATAGTCTAGGATTGTCTCGAGAATGTCTCGTAAATGTCTCGTAAATGTCTCGATAATAATAGAGAGTATTACATAGTAATAAAAAAATCATTTTTTTGAAAATTTAGATACAATAAAATTTGTGTATTCAAAAAAATAGTAGTACCTTTGCGCCGCAAATTGAGAAAAGAAAAAGGCAATTTCCGGTAATTAACTATTACGTTATGTTACACACGCTGCATTCAAATCTTCATACCGAAGATGTAGAACTTCCTTTTGACGTCCCCGAGATTTTTCTTGAGGACCATCAAGTTGTGGCCGTGCTGACAGGCGGCACGGAGAGTCAGTTCGTACAATTGGTCAAAGACAAGAAGATCGATCTGACCCAACCTATATATTTAATGGTTAGCGGACATAGTAATTCGCTGGCCGCTTCGCTGGAAATACTCAGTTATATTCGTCAGCATGACGGCATAGGCAAAGTGATGCAAGATGCCGACGATACGCAAATCAAGGACAATAGTTATGTGTCGCAACTGACGCGCGAACCGTCTGAATATGTGCTGCATAGCGACAAGCCGCTGCGTCTTGGCGTTGTGGGATTTCCTTCAGATTGGTTGATAGCTTCGGCTGCCGATTATGAGATGGTGTTGCGTAATATGAATATCGAACTGGTGGATATTCCTATTGAACGCGTAACTTCGTTAGGCGAAGTAGACGGTGGTATAGAGGGTGCTAATCAGATTTACAACCGTTTGTACGATATAGTAGAAGAGTTTGATTTGCAGGGTGTTACGCTCCGCTGCTTTGATCTGTTGACAACAGTCAAGAATACCGGTTGTATTGCATTGAGCAAACTGAACGATGAAGGTATTCCTGCTGCATGCGAAGGCGATATTCCGACATTGTTGACCATGATGGTTTGTAAACGGCTGACCGGAGAAGTCGGATTTCAGGTCAATCCTGCGCGCATCCAACCCGACGGACAAATACTCTTTGCGCATTGTACGTTGCCGCTGAAGATGACAACCAAGCACGAACTGACCACCCATTTCGAGTCAGGAATAGGTGTGGCTATCCATGGCGAGTTGCCGGTAGGCGAGTACACTCTGGTCAAACTCAGCGGCGACATGAAGCGGCTGTTGGCTGAAGATGTGACGCTGGAGCGCTGCCAGTACGAACCTAACCTGTGTCGCACGCAAGTATGGATAAAAGCGACACCCGCTCTCTGCAACTATTTCCTGTCTGCACCAATCGCTAATCACCACGTTCTAATACTCGGTCACCATGCCGCCAAGTTCGTGCGCAAATGAGAAGTGCAAATGACAAAGACGAAATTATGTTCGTATAATTTTGTGCAATGAAAAAAAAGTAGTAATTTTGTGGGCTAAAACAAAGAAGATATGAATAAACTACCCGAAAACGCGGCGCGTCCGCTGAAGTCAGGCGAAAAGTACGAACCTATTTTGCGATCGGACAAAGAGTATCCGGAAGTGACACCTTATAGTGTCGGTATAGGCGTATTTATGGCAGTAATCTTCTCTGCAGCAGCAGCTTACCTTGGTTTGAAAGTAGGCCAAGTGTTCGAGGCAGCTATTCCTATTGCTATCATCGCTGTGAGTCTGTCATCCCTTCTGAATCGAAAAAATGCGTTGGGAGAGAACGTAATGATTCAGTCTATCGGTGCCAGTTCGGGTGTGGTCGTAGCGGGTGCTATCTTCACCTTGCCTGCGCTGTATATCCTGCAGGCCAAGTATCCGGAAATGACTGTCAGTTTCTTCCAGATCTTCCTTTCCTCGCTATTAGGCGGATGTTTGGGTATTCTCTTTTTGATACCTTTCCGCAAATATTTTGTGCAGGAGAAACACGGCGAATATCCGTTCCCCGAGGCTACAGCTACAACCCAAGTGCTTGTGAGTGGCGAGTCTTCCAGCCAAGCCAAACCGTTGATATGGGCGGCAGCTATCGGCGGCCTGTATGATTTTGTCGTCAGCACGTTTGGCCTCTGGACCGAACAATTGAGCACACGCATGGTGGGCTTAGGCGAAACGGTGGCATCGAAATGCAAATTGGTTTTTTCTATCAATACTTCTGCGGCAGTACTTGGTTTGGGTTATATTATCGGACTGAAGTACTCCGCTATTATTTGTGCCGGTTCGTTTTTCATCTGGTGGGTCCTGCTGCCTGTGCTGGGAAGTATGCCCGGTCTGGAAGACGTAGACCCGCAAGTGTTGTTTACTTCTTACGGGCGCAATATAGGAATCGGTGCTATCGCAATGGCGGGACTTATCGGTATCGTTCGCTCGTGGAGTGTGATTAAGAGTGCTATAAGTTTGGCAAGCAAGGAATTGGGTGGCCGTGGCAAGGATGTTGCGCAAGCCAGCCTGCGTACCGAGCGTGACCTGAGCATGAAACTGCTGATTGTTGCTATCATCGTGGCTTTGGTTTGTACGCTCGTTTTCTTCTGGTTGGGCGTTCTGCACAACTTATGGCAAGCGTTTGTCGCTTTCCTCGTAGTTGCAGTTATCGCTTTCCTCTTTACTACAGTTGCAGCCAATGCTATTGCCATTGTGGGTAGCAATCCTGTATCGGGAATGACGCTGATGACGCTGATTATTGCATCAGTGGTGTTTGTGGCTGTAGGTATGAAAGGCATAAGCGGAATGGCAGGAGCGATGATTATCGGTGGCGTTGTATGTACGGCGCTGAGCATGGCCGGAGGATTCATCACTGATCTGAAGATCGGTTATTGGATCGGTTCTACACCGCGCAAACAAGAGACATGGAAATTTCTCGGCACACTCGTTTCGGCAGCTACAGTCGGCGGTGTGATGATTGTTCTGAATAAGACCTACGGCTTCACCGGAGAAAACGCACTGGTAGCTCCGCAGGCAAACGCTATGGCGGCTGTAATCGAACCGTTGATGTCGGGACAAGGTGCACCATGGATGCTCTATCTGGCAGGAGCCGCATTTGCATTGATCCTTTGCCATTTGGGCGCTCCCGTACTGCCGTTTGCGTTAGGTATGTTCATTCCGTTGAGTCTGAATACCCCGTTGCTGGTAGGTGGCGGCATCTCGTGGCTTGTTAGAAGAAAGAAAGAGAGTGATGGCGAAACAGCTGAGGCTAAGATTCAGGCTCGCCATGACAAGGGTACGCTGATTGCCTCAGGTTTTATAGCCGGTGGCGCATTGATGGGCGTTGTGTCGGCAGTCGTTAAGTTCTGCGGTGCTGACTGCTTCCTCACCGGATGGGCTGAAAGTGGCGCCGCTGCAGCTATGGGCCTCGTTGCCTACGCAGCCTTGATAGTATACTTCATCATTGCAGCAAAAAGAAAATAATTACCAATAATAAATAACCAATTTTAAATTTTATAATTATGGTATCTTACAAAGAACTCGGCCTGGTGAACACTCGTGAAATGTTCGCTAAGGCAATCAAGGGTGGCTATGCTATCCCTGCATTCAACTTCAACAACATGGAGCAACTCCAGGCTATTATCAAGGCTTCTGCTGAGACCAAGAGCCCGGTTATCCTTCAGGTTTCTAAGGGTGCGCGTAACTACGCTAACCAAACTCTGTTGCGTTACATGGCACAAGGTGCCGTTGAGTACGCTAAGGAACTCGGTTGGGAGCACCCGCAAATCTGCTTGCACCTCGACCACGGAGACAGCTTCGAGCTCTGCAAGAGCTGCGTTGACTTCGGTTTCTCCAGCGTTATGATCGACGCTTCTTCGCTTCCTTACGAGGAGAACATCGCTCTGACCAAGAAGGTTGTTGACTACGCTCACCAGTACGATGTAACCGTTGAGGCTGAGCTGGGTGTATTGGCAGGTGTTGAGGACGAGGTTTCGTCTGCAGTCAGCCACTATACCAAGCCGGAAGAGGTAGTTGATTTCGCTACCCG
>JAEEGL012453650.1_pt1 | contig 12838 bp, 13 predicted proteins | sample 9134231 | NCBI WGS metagenome assembly JAEEGL01 (sample SAMN16246548, study PRJNA631951) | gut metagenome | biome: gut microbiome; feature: rumen; material: fiber-attached | host: Bos | place: Iran: Karaj | collected 2018-10
CAATGGGGCTCGTATATTTAATGTCGGCGTTGATGTAAAACCAAGCGCAAAATGGACCCTATCTTTGGACGGATTCTCTTACCAAGACCGCTTTGCCCGCCATTCTGCTACGTTGGAAGCTGATTTAACTGCTAGATACGCTCACACGGAAGCCGTGGAAATATTTGGTGGTCTAGCTTACGCCAAAAATAGTGCTGGTATAGGAGAATTCGCATTTGATGCTACTACGGAAAACTATAAAGGCCAAATTGGGATGCTCGTTCGCTTCTAATTTAATCTAGAACAGCGTAAAACCCCCGCTCGTAAGAGTGGGGGTTTTTTAGTGAGTGATTGACATTATATATTGTGTATTGATAAAATAACGAGGTAGTTTATTTAACTTATTGAGGAGTACTCCATGAAAAAACTTCTGGGCTTGTTACTCGCGGCTGTTATTGCCTTCCCGGCCAGCGCTGCAGTAATTAAGAACGTTGAACTCACCGGCGAAATTCAGACCATTGCTTCTGATACGCATCATGCATTGCCGAATGAGGGAAAAGAATTTAAGTACAGCCGTGGTGCCAAAACTCGCGCCATTGCTGGTTTATCCTTTAACGTTGTAGAAGACGTTAAAGCCAATGTGTTGTTCCAATATGCTTACGATTGGGGCGACCACAACTATACCAACAACGGTTTTGACAATGGTAAAGGCATGTACTTAGCCAATGCCAACTTGGTATTTTCCAACTTGTTTGGTTCTTTGGAAGCCACTATCGGCCGCCAATTTTACGGTGATGAAAACAGTGCCGTAATGTATTTTGGCCCCAACCACTACAACGCTGAAGGGTTAAACTATGCCCGTGCTTTGGACGCCGCGAAACTCGTCTATTCCAACGACACCTGGACCGCCACTATAATCGGTGGTAAAATTGCCAACTGGACGGTTGACAATATGAATGTCAATAAATATGATGACTATGAAGTTGCCATGTTTGGTGCGGATGTAAAAGCCAATCTGACGGACGCTTTGACTGCCCAAGTGTATGGTTATGATTTTCAAGGAAAAAAAGAAAAGTTGTACTATGGATATCAATGGTATGGAGAAGATACACACCAAGGTTTCTACGGTGCTAAAATCAGCTTTGCGCCGGAGGCTTTCCGCATGAGTGCCGAATATGCCCGCGATATGGCCGGCAGCCGTGTATTCAAAGAACATGCTGACACCGGTTACATGGTAAAAGCCGACGTAGCCACGGATATTGAAGCCGTTACCGTACGCGGCACGTTCTTGTATTCCAAACATTTCTGGAATGCCTATGGCAACTATGTGCCGGGCCTCTTGATGCAACCGTTTTTCACTTCTAACAATGATACCATGCAGAATGTTTATAATTATTCTTGGTTGGAAGGTACTCGTATGTTCAATGTGGGGATGGACTTTAGACCGGCTGATCAATGGACCGTTTCCTTGGATGCTTACTCCTTCCAACGCCGCAGTGCTAGTCACACCGCTACGTATGAGTTTGACGCTATCGTCAAATACGACTACAACAACAACGTACAATTATTTGCCGGTATTGGTTATGCCAAATATGGGCACGATGATACATCTGACCGTCAATACGGTATCACCTACACCACTGACTTTAGTAAGGATAATACCAAAGGCCAACTCGGCATGCTCGTTCGCTTCTAATCTAATTTAGAAACAACAGTATAAAACCCCTGCTCGCAAGAGTGGGGGTTTTTATTTTCGCTTATTTTTGGTATAATACTCGTAGGGTAAAATCCACAGGGGTACCCTGCGGGTTTTTTTGCCCTCAAAACGCAATAGTAAAATAGTATATGAGAACGTACGAAAGTGTAATTATCGTTAAACCCCAACTCTCCGACGGAGAAGTGGGCGAATTTGTGAACAAGGTCAAAGACCTCATCACAAAAGACGGTGGAGAAGTAATCAGCGAAGAACGCTTGGGCACACGCAAATTTACCCATGAAGTAAATCACGTTCGCGATGGTTTCTATCTCTATCTTAAGTTCAAAGCTCAAACCGCGTTTATCAAAACGTTGGAAAACACGCTCAAACTTAATGAAAAAGTCCTCCGCTCCATGACCATGAACGCCGTGGAAGTGAAGGTAAAACCGGCTCCGGCCGCTAAATAAAAGGTTGTTATGCCAGCACAAATCAGATTACCGGAACAAAACTTAGTTCTTCTAGTCGGACGGGTAACACGTGACCCGAACGTGTCTTTCACGCAGAAAGGTCAGGCAGTGTGCCGCTGTGATATCGCGGTCAACCGCAGATATTTGGACAAAACTACCAACGAATGGAAAGATGATGTCGTTTTTGTACCCGTGGTGGTTTGGGGCGCGGCAGCCGAACGGTGTAAAGACCGGGTAAAAAAAGGTACTCCGCTTAGCGTGGAAGGCCGCCTTACCCTTAGTGAATACACCGATAAAACAACCGGGCAGACCCGCAAGAATTTGCAGGTAACTGCCAACAGAGTCCAAATCTTAGAATTTGGGGCCGCAGGTGGCACTTCGTTTGATAATGAAGGTGTCCAACCCGCTGCTAAGGACGACGTCCCCACCACTGACGTGATGGAAGATGACGTGCCCTTTTAATCAAAACAAGAGAGAATATCATGGCTGAAGAAATTAAAGAAACTCAAGCCCCGGCTGCGGAAAACACCGCTGCTCCGGCCGCCCGCGGCGAACGCCCGGCACGCGGCTTTGGGGGCAAAAAGCGCTTCGAAAGCAGACGGAAAGTTTGCAAAGTATGCGCTGAAAAAATGGATAACGTTGACTATAAGAACTTTCAGTTCGTAAAGTCCTTCACAATGGAAAGCGGCAAAATTTTATCCCGCCGCATTACAGGCACCTGTGCCAAGCACCAACGCCAAATCACCAAAGCGATTAAGCGTGACCGCAACCTGGCCATCTTGCCGTATTCCTTGCCTAAGAAATAAGCCGGAGGACCCACAACATGAAAGTTATTTTGAAAGCAAACGTGAAAAATTTGGGGATGGTCGGCACGGTAGTAGATGTGAAACCCGGCTATGCCCGCAACTTCCTCGTACCGCACCGCTTGGCGGAAATCGCCACCGAAGGTGCCATTAAAAATTGGCAATTGGGCGCAGAACGTCGCCAGAAACGCATTGAAGCTGAACTTGCAGAAGCCCGCGCTATGGCTGAAAAATTAAACGGGGTTGTATTACCGTTTACCAAGACCGTCAATGCCGAAGGCGTAGTATTCGGATCTGTCAACAAAGCCGATATTTACAAAGCCTTAACGGAACTGGGTCACAAAATTGCCAAAGATGCCGTAGAACTCAATATGCCTATTAAAGCCTTGGGTGAAACGGAAGTGAGCATTTATTTGAAACCCACGGTATTTGCCAAAATTAAAGTGCAAATCAACCCGCTTACTCAGGTAGAAGAAAAAATCGGTGATGCAAAAGCCGAAGCGAAACCTGAAGCCAAATAAATCCACCCACAGGATTGCGTTTTGAAAAGGCCTCCCTTGCGGGAGGCCTTTTGTTATGAATTGTTTTTTACTTTTTGTCTTCCGGTATGTTGGGTTTAGGTAAATTAAATCCTTGGTGGATAAACAACCGAAGGACTTTGCCCTCCGCATATTTTTTTTTCAAGGAATCTACCATTGGCGGCAAGAAAACAAGCCACTCATTGCCCGTTCTTATGGTCAACCCGTTTTCTTTTGAGGTAGGAAGGATCATGTCGTTTGCCTGTCGCTGTAATAGTATTTCTTCGATAATTTTATACTCTTCCTGCGTTGGCTCAAATTTAAAAATTTGTTGTGGCGTCTCCACTGACTCATAAGATTTATCTAGGATTACATCATCTACCATGGCAGTCAATACCACATGAGAAACTTTATTACCCCAACGAGAAATTTCTTCAGTTATGGTGTTAGGCCCAAATGCCGTGTGTCCAGCGCCTGCCCACACAATAATGATATCATAGTACGGTTCAGCCGCACGAATATATCTTGTCCATTGGCGGTTGCGTTGTACTACTCCCCACGGACTACGGAAAATAAAATCCAGGACACTCTCAAGTGCATAATCTAGATCTTTCTCTCCATAGGCCTCTAAAATTTTAGGGGTCATGCCATCATTGAATAGTGGATCTTCAGATATTATTACTGGAATGGCTTTATTCCCCACTTGAAGAGTGGAAATATAATCCAGCCCTCCTACGTATGTAGAATCCAATGCCAGCAAATCTATCCCTAAGCGGTCCAGCAGTGCAAGAACGGGTTTATACTCATGCGAGATTATGATATTATCATTTTGTGACCTGGCTGCTCTAAAGGGGGAGGGCCAAAGACACTCTTTACTCTCTAATGGCTGATTACATAATACCATCGTTTCGGCATGTTCCTCAGCCAATAGAATGCGGGCTTTTGGGTTGGCCTTACGGATGCTTTCTAAAAGGCGGAAGCTTTCCTCAAGTTGTATCTTTTCTCCGTGGTTGGCACCTTCGCTCAAGATAATAAATTTACTACCGGCCAATTTTTCGCCATAATCTGGCAAACCCTCTACAACAGTTAAATCATTGAAGTTCTCTTCCGATCTAATTATTCTATCCACTGAGATCTGTTGATTAACATGTTCGTTTTGAATTAAGAAATAGTTCCAGAAAAATCCCGATACAGTGCCGAGAAAATCGTAAGTCTTGCGGTCATCTGGGAATAGGCTTGCCACAAAATCCATAATGTTTTCTTTGCTATGTGTTTTAGAAAATTCTTCCCAGTAGGGTTGAATTTCGGAATCAGGGTACACCTTGATTAAGTAAGATAAAAAATCTTCAAATTGCTTAACAGAATCAATCAGCGTCCTCTTTTTTCTTAGAGTTTTTAAATCACTGTCAGAGAAGGTAATATCTCTATCCGAAATATTCAAAAATTTTCCTATTTCCCTTTTCATTTTATCTTGTTCCGCTTTTAATGCTTGTTTAAGTGCGGTTTGTTGTGTTGATGAAAGCGGGATGGCAGCATACTGCTTGGGCTTTTCCTTATTCCCTTCTTTTTTGAATTTTTGTTTATTTTTTTGAATTTGTTCTAATTTTTCTTGGGTCAGGCCAGCGGATTTTATAGCATTTTTGACAGTTTCACGCATATCAGTGCTGCCTCTGCGAGGGAGACCGCTAACAAAAGTACACAACTTGTTTGTAAAAAATACTTTAAAAGTGTCATAAGATTTCTCCCTAAATAAGGGGCATATGTACAGTATAAAGGAAAAACAGAGAAAATCAAGGGTAGGGCCTAGAAAAAAATAGGCCCAAATGACAGCCTGTAATGGGTATAAATGCCCTTGTAGAAAACGCATAAGTTTATTTAAATAGGGAGTATGAAAAAACTTACATTACTAGCATTGTTTCTTTCAGCTGTGTGTGTAGGGAATGCTCAGGTTACAGCGACCAGCAAAGCACTAGAGCGAGCCCTACTTGCCCAAGCTGAGACAGTAGGGAGAGATTTAGCCCTGGCTCCCGCCATTACTCGCACGATGGTGGCGGCAACGATTAAACCGGTGGTAGAAGGAACGGTCCCCACCGTTACGGAAGTGCTTAATAAGTACGGTGGTTATCATTTCTATGACAGAGGAACTTACTACTTGATGGGAGCAAATGGATGGGCCGAAGTGCTTGACGGCATGCCGGAGCATTTCATTCGCCCCTCTGAAGTAATCAGCAACTATATCAAAAAACATGGGATTCAATCGGTACGGTTAAACCCGGAACTGAAGTTACCTGGTATCCATCCGGAGATCCACTCTCCATATTCCTCCAAAACGCAAACGGTACAGGATGTGCCTTCTTTGTTGGAAGGAAAACAATTCACTGTTTACAATTATGAGGAAGGACAACACTATTTGGTAGGAACAAACGGCGAACTGACGCTTTTAACGGATAGTGAGGCACAGTCTTTTCCCACAGGCGGAGAAGCAATTAACAAAGCCCTTAGTGATGGAACGCTCGTATTTAAAGGTGTAAAACCGCGTACGGGGATGACTTTAAGCACCCCGACGGGGAAAGATGCTCCTTTGTATGAAAAGATGTTACGCTCTGTTTATGAGTTTCCTATTTATGATGCACAGGGTAAACAAATTGCCACCCACTTACCGGGAGGCAAGTTAGAATACACCTGGCCGGAAAAACGCAGCATGCCACAATCTTCTTCAACTAATGCTACGTACGAAGAAGTTTTATAATTCAACTGAGCAATTTAATTCCCCCGGTTTTGCCGGGGGAATTTTTTATGAATAAGTATAAGTGGAAAAAGATCTAGGTCTGCAGGGTACTTTATATCTGGGCCCAAAATACCCGGGTCTCTAGGTCCAAGGACCCTGGTTTTTTTAAGCCAAGAAAGATACACTATAAATATAGATTTAAGAAAGGAGCCTATATGAAAAAATGGATGATGATGGTAGCGTGTTTAGCAGTAGCGGGAATTAGTTTCGCCGGGAATGCACCGGCCAGCGAAGCGGAAAAAGCGGAAATAGCCTTGAATCACCAAATTCGCGTGTTCCAAGAATCTTTCCCGTGCCAAGCTAAAGAAGACAGAGAATATCACAATTGTGTACGCAAAGAATTATCTTTCATGCGCCAAAATTATTACAAATTGCGCACCGGCAACCGTCAAGCTGCCAGCCGTTTAGGCAGTATCATCTACTCAATTTCCTGGAAAGATGTTAGCGGTACCCCCGATTGGGTTACCCACTACATCACCAAATATAAAGACCAGTTGGTCTTAACGGAAAAACCCGATATTGGGCTCTATAGTGAAAATTTCTTTAAACGCACCGCTAAATGGGCTGAATTTGCTCAACATTTAACGTGCGACAACAACCCTTACTCACAAGGTTGTTAAACCGATATAAAGTATACCTCCTTCCCCCCGGCAACGATCCGGGGGTTCTTTTTGTCCTTTTCCGTTACATGCGGGCGGTTGTTGCCGGGGAAAAGGCCCCGGGAATTATTTGTCCGCTTACCCCTATAAATTGCTACAATAATAAAGTACCCCTTTGTCCTCAAACAGGGTAATTTTTAATCTTGAGGTTGTTGTATGGTAAGTAATTTAGTAGAAGAACGCGTGCCGCCGCAGGCCATTGATGCGGAAATGGCCGTCTTGGGCTCTATGATGCTCGATAAAGACGCCGCCAACGACGCTTTGGAAATTTTAAAGCCGGAACATTTTTATAAATCCGCACACGAAAAGATTTTTTCCGTCATGAAAGACATGGTGGACCGTAACCAGGCCATTGACATTATTACCCTGTCGGCCGAGCTAAAACGCGCGGGATACCTAACACAGGTGGGGGGAGAGTTATATTTAACCCAGTTGGAAGAAAAAGTTTCCACTGCGGCCCATGCCAAGTATTATGCGGAAATTGTGTATAAGAAATTTGTCGTGCGTGATTTAATCAAAACGGCCACTGGTTTGGTGCAACGCTGCTACAAAGAGGATGACGACGACCCACAAGCCCTTATTGATTCCGCCGCTGACCAAATTTATAAACTCAGCCAAAAGCAAAAACTCTCCGGCTTTGTATCGGCAAAAGAATTGGCCCCGGAAGTTATGGAAATGTTGGAACGCGCTATTAAAAATAAAAGTGCTATTCAGGGTGTTCCTACGGGGTTGGACGAATTTGACCACAAGACCGGCGGTTTGCGCAAATCAGACTTGATTATTTTAGGTGCGCGCCCCAGCCAGGGGAAAACGGCCTTGGCCCTTAACATTGCCCATCATGCGGCGGTGGAATGTAAAATTCCGGTGGCGTTTTTCTCACTGGAAATGGGACGGCACATTATTTACGAACGCATGTTGGGTGCGGCTGCCATGGTGGAAATTTACAAACTGCGCACCGGATATTACGAACAAAGCAAATGGCCCGACCTTACACGTGAATTGGGGCGTTTATCCAATTCCCCCTTGTATATAGATGATACGTCTGCTTTATCTATTACGGAATTGCGCATGCGTGCGCGTCGTTTGGCCACGGAACTGAAAAAACAAGGCCAAGAATTGGGGCTGATTGTCATTGACTATTTGCAACTGATCCGCGGCGGGGAACGCCGCACTGAAAGCCGCCAGCAGGAAGTGGCGGAAATTTCCCGTATGTTGAAAGATTTGGCGCGTACGCTTAATGTGCCGGTGTTGGCGTTGTCTCAATTAAGCCGTAAGAATGAAGACAAAGGCCGTACCGACAATAAACCGCAACTTTCGGACTTGCGCGAATCGGGCTCTATTGAACAAGATGCCGACGTGGTAGCCCTTATTCACCGTGAAGCTTACTACAAACGGGACGACGAAAGTTTGAAAAACAAAGCTACACTTATTATTGCCAAACAGCGTAACGGACCGGTGGGGGATATTGATTTGGCCTTCTTTGGCGAATATGCCCTGTTCACCAACCCGGCACCGGAACACATGGAAAGTGCACAGCAAACGGCACCTGCGCAAACATTTATGGAGATACCGGAATAATGGATTTGCCGCTTCTACGCCCGACAGTGGCCGAAATAGATTTACAAAAATTAGCGGCCAATCTGAACAAAATCCGCACGCAAGTGGGGCGGCCCGCTTCGCGTGTGAAAATTTTATCGCTTTTGAAGGCCAATGCATACGGCCACGGGGCGGAAAAAATCGGGCAGTTTTTAGAAGAGAAAAAATTAAGTGATTTCTTTGGGGTAGCTTCTGTAGAAGAAGGTATCGCCTTGCGGCGCGCCGGATTAAAAACCCCTATTTTGGTATTGGGCAGTATTTATCCGTTTGAAGCCTTTGCGTATGCCATTGAATATAACTTGGCTGTTACCGTGGCCAGTTTGTCTGCTGCCAAAGCAGTAGAACAAACAGCACAAAAAATAGGTAAAAAAGCGCTTTGTCACGTCAAGCAAGATACGGGCATGGGGCGTATCGGCACACGTTGCGGGGCTATTATGGATGTGCTGGAGTTTGTCAGTAAAAGCCCGTATCTTATTTTAGACGGTCTCTACAGTCACCTTTCCAGCGTCAGTTCGGACCCTGCCTATACCGAAGAACAAATCGGCTATTACCGCGATACACTCACCGTCGTGCAACTTAAAAATATTCACATTAACCATTGCCATTTGGCAGCCAGCACCGCTATTTTGAAACGGCCCGATATTTATTTTGATATGGTGCGCCCCGGGCACAGTATTTATGGCCTGGAAGAAGGATATGAACCGATTTTAACACTAAAAACCCGGGTCGTTTATTTGAAAGATGTTCCCGCTGGTAGTAGTATTAGTTACAACCGCAGCTTCGTGACGGACAAACCGCTAAAAGTGGCCACATTGCCCATTGGTTACGGAGACGGATATTTGCGTGCTCTTTCCAACAAGGCTTCTGTGCTGATTGGCGGTCAACGTTGCCGTGTGCTGGGGAATATTACCATGGACATGATGATGGTAGATGTAAGTGGCGTGAAGGGTGTAAAAGTAGGCGACGAAGTTGTAGTGGTGGGCACGCAAGGCGGCCAAACCATTACCCTGGAAGAATTAGCCCAGCAAGCCGGCACAATCGATTATGAATTGTGTACTTTGCTCATGCCCCGGGTACCGAGGATTTATAAATGAAACACATTGCAAAACCGTTTCAATGGGTAGGAAGTTACTGCACGCACGTACTGAGTGAAGTCGGTGGTTGCACGCAGATGATTCGTTCCTGTTTTTTCTGGTTGTGGCGTTCACGTTTTGAATGGGCGCAAGCTATGGACCAGAGTGTGCAAATCGGGGTGGCCTCGTTGGGAGTAGTAGGGTTGACCAGCTTGTTTACCGGCATGGTATTGGCCTTGCAAGCGGGAAATACCATTAACAATATTTTCGGGGATCCGATTTATGTGGGAACCATTGTGGCCTTTTCTCTCATCCGCGAGTTAGGCCCTGTGCTGACGTGCGTGGTTGTTTCCGGCCGGGCAGGTGCAGCCGTGACGGCGCAAATCGGTACCATGGCCGTTACCGAACAGATTGATGCTCTTTATACTTTGGGAACGAACCCTATTCGTTATTTAGTCATTCCCCGTATGTTCGGTTTTGTGTGTATGCTGCCTATTTTAACGCTTTTTGCCAATGTATTCGGTATCTTGGGCGGATACTTGGTGGCGGTATATGCGTTGGGTGTTCCCGGCGAAATTTATATTACCGATATTACCTCTTACATGGGGGTAAGTGATTTTATGCACGGTTTTATTAAAACGTTTATTTTTGCGTTTATGGTCGGTACCGTGTGTTGTTACAAGGGCATTAGCACTACCGGCGGCGCAGAAGGCGTAGGGAAATCTACCACCGGCGCAGTAGTTACCACTATTGTGATGGTATTGGTGTTAGATTATTTCTTAACGGCAATTTTAACCGCGTTTGGAGTATAAGATGATTGAGATTAAAAATTTAAAAAAAGATTTCGGCCCCAAACACGTTTTGAAAAATGTAAATTTGAACATTCCCAAAGGGGAAACCACCGTTATTTTGGGAGGGTCCGGCTCGGGGAAAAGTACACTGATTAAGTGCTTAATCGGCTTGGAAGAAGTGACAGACGGACATATTTTGGTAAACGGAAAAGACATTACCAAAATCCACAGCGAGATGAAACTGGCTGCTATTCGCCGTCGGTTCGGTTATTTGTTCCAGGAAGGGGCTTTGTTTGACTCCATGAGTGTGGGGGAAAATGTTACTTTTGGTTTGAAATATTTAACCGACGTGCCGGAAAAAGATTATCCTAAAATCATCAAAGAAAAATTAGCGCTGGTAGGCTTGCGTGAAGACGTGGCCCAATTAAACCCCAGTGAACTCTCCGGCGGTATGAAAAAACGCGTTTCGCTGGCGCGCGTATTGGCAATAGGGCCGGAAGTTATTTTGTATGATGAACCTACCACCGGGTTGGACCCGATCATGTCCGACATTATCAGCGATTTAATTATTGATTTGAAAAATAAATTAGGGGTCACTTCCGTGGTTATCACCCACGATATGCACTCCGCTTTTAAAATTGCCGACCACATTGCCTTCTTGTACGAAGGGAATATCTTGCTTTACGGTACGGCAGAAGATTTTAAAAAGACGGATAACCCGTATGTGAAGCAATTTGTAAACGGCAGCAGTCACGGGCCTATCCAAATGAAATTAATGAAAGAGTAAAAGGAACTTATGAAACAAGAAACAAAAGTAGGTATTTTTACCATTATCGGGGTAGCACTTTTCGGTTTTTCACTCTATTTTTTAGGGGGAATTTCCGTTACTAAATCGTATGATTTAAATATCAAATTTCAAGACGTCTCCGGCTTGCCGCTCAAAGCCGCCGTCAAATTGGCCGGGGTGGAAGTAGGACGTGTGAAAAAAATTAAAATAGAAAACGGCCAAGTGATTGTCGTGGCGGAATTAAATGAGGATGTCCGCCTGCATCAGGGGGCGCGGTTTAGCGTGGTGATGACGGGGATTATCGGTTCCAAATATCTGCGTGTGGTGCAAGGGCCGGTAGGGGCTGCGCTGATTGAACCCGGTGCTTATGTGGAAGGAACGGATGAAATTCCAATGGACGTGATGATTGCACAAACCATGGGCAGTATCAAGGAATTTGTAGACAGCGTCAATAACAACGGTCAAATGGGAACGCAACTCAATCAAACCATGGTGGAAATTCGCCAACTCTCTACCAATTTGAACCAAATGGTAGCTGCGTTGCGGCCATATATTACTTCGTCTGTTCAAAATTTAGATGTAGCTTCTGCACACTTGACTGAATTGATGGCCAAGGCAGATGCTTTGTTGGAAGGCATCAACAAAGGGGAAGGCGTTATCGGCGGATTGATGAAAGATAAAACAATGAAAGATGACGTCAAACAAAGCCTGACGGATTTGAAAGTTACTTTGGCCGACGTGAAACAATTCGTAGGCAAGATGAACCGCTTTAGAGTGGACTGGAACTACGATTTCTTCTACATGCCGCAAGACAAAATTTCCACCAGCGATTTGGGGTTGGATATTTACACCCCCAGCGGTTATACGTTCTATCACGTAGGCATGGCCAATTTGGGTAACGAAGATGACGCTTTGAAAGAAAAAGATTACTACGAGAAAAACAAATTTGACGTACGTTTGGGCTTGTATAATGACTGGGCCAAATTCTCGGCCGGTCTTATTCGCGGTGCCGGCGGGGTGGCCGTGGAACTTAAACCGTTCTACAAACAACGGTTCTTGGACCGCCTGACTTTTAGTGCAGAGGCGACCGATTTCGGGCGTGACCGCGTTATCAACGGGCGCGAATTCAACAAACCTAACTTGAGTTACGGGGTAGATTTCCGCTTCAACCGTTTCTTCCGGGCCGGTGCCTGGATGCGTGACGTGCTGGAAACCAACAATGCCGCCGTACGCGCCAACGTCACTTTTACCGACGAAGATATTTCGTCTTTCTTCGGTTTAGCAGCAGTAGCAGGTTCACGGTAATATGAAATTTAAAACGATCTACGTTTGCCAACAGTGTGGTTTTGAATCGCTCAAATGGGCCGGAAAATGCCCCGATTGTGGCGCGTGGAATACGTTGCAGGAAGAAGTAAAAGCACAGGAAAGCAAAAAACCGGTCGCACGCACGCGCAGCTTTACGGATTTTTCTTCGCAAGTTGTGCCACTTTCTCAAAGCAAATCTGTGAAAGAGGACCGTATTTCTACCCACATTGCAGAGTTTGACCGTTTGCTGGGCGGCGGATTGGTAAAAGGGCAACTGACCCTTTTGGCCGGTGCCCCCGGTATTGGTAAAAGTACACTCATGTTGCAAGTAGCGGCCGAATTGGCCAAAGACAAAAAAGTGCTCTACATTTCCGGG
>JAEEGL013791539.1_pt1 | contig 12838 bp, 12 predicted proteins | sample 9134231 | NCBI WGS metagenome assembly JAEEGL01 (sample SAMN16246548, study PRJNA631951) | gut metagenome | biome: gut microbiome; feature: rumen; material: fiber-attached | host: Bos | place: Iran: Karaj | collected 2018-10
CGTTTTGGACAAAAAGTCCGCGGTCGGTTTGTTAAAAACGGAGAAAAGCAACAGATTCGTTGACATTCGTTTCTTGTCGTGCTATAATGAAAATTGGAAAAATTAGGAAAGGAGGTTGTTCTTGGTGAAAGATTATTTTAAGTGATTGTTTTTTCAATAGTCTTTTTCAATAGTCAAAGAAAGGCAGGAATATTATGAAAAGAATCTTATGGGTCGGTTGCTTGTTTTTGGCCGCCGCCATGTGCCTGATGTCCCTCGCAAGTTGTTTGAACAGAAAACCAAGCGCAGTTTCCGCACAAGGGATCGAGGGTAATAAACTTACCGAATCAGGGGAACAAACCGATCTTCTGACCGAACCGATCGTTTCCGGTGAACCGAAAACCATCGAAGGCGAGCCATCGGCGCACAAGGTATCCATGGATAACGTTTATTATTCAACGTCGTATGATGCTCAATATGAAGTTTGCCCACAAGAGCCGGGTATGGTTAAAATGGATCCCTATGGTGAGTATTATCAATCCGATATCGGAAACCCTGACTATGCCGACGCGACTTTTGCCGTGGAATTTGAAGTGTTACGGTTTCGGAACGGAGAAGCGTCTCGCTTCGACGAGGAGGCGGATGAGGAATTCAGGGCCATTCTCGACGATTGCGGGATCGAATATACCGTGATTCGGGAGTTCAACTGGTGGAATACCGGACTTTACTCCTATCTGGACGCCTATCTGATCGACCGCCTGACAGAGGCGATCAAAGGCACCGATTTTGCCGTCGGTCTCCGCGGCGCACCGGAGATCCTGCTGACCGAAGGCCCCGCAGCGTATGCCGCCGTTCGTGTGTGGGGACTCGCTCAATATCAATCCCACATTGAGGAATACGAGCAAATGCTCAACCATTAAACCCCTTACCGTAAAGCCCGTCCCCGCAGCGAATGCGAAGGGGCGGGCTTCGTTTTGAGGGACTCAGATTTCCTTGACGATCCCGGACAGGGGCCGGAACGCGCTGCGCTGCGGGGCGGCGAATGTGGGCAAAGGAAAAGGGCCGGGAAGCGGTGGCTTCCCGGCCCTCGGTTTTTTCGATCAGTAAAGCGGATAGCGGCGGCAGAGAGCGGCGACCTCGGCTCTCACCTCGTCCGCCGATTTTTCAAAATCGACGGCGACGCGCCGGATCAGACGGGCGATCGTCGCCATATCGTCCTCGCGCAGACCGCGCGTCGTGACGGCGGGGGTGCCGATGCGGAGGCCGCTGGTGACCGACGGGGGCTGCGGATCGCCGGGGATCGCGTTCTTGTTGACGGTGATGTGAACCTCGTCGAGCCGATGCTCCATTTCTTTTCCGGTCAGGCCGAAGGGCCGCAGATCGACCAGCATCAGATGGTTGTCGGTACCGCCGGTAACCAGATCAAAGCCCTCCGCAAGCAGAGCGTCGGCCAGGGCGCCGGCGTTCCGGAGGATCTGTTCCTGGTAGGTCTTGAATTCCGGCTTCAGCGCTTCGCCGAAGCAGACGGCTTTCGCTGCGATGATATGGAGGAGCGGTCCGCCCTGAATTCCGGGGAAGATCGCCTTGTCGATCTTTTTGGCCAGCTCTTCGCGGCAGAGGATCATGCCCCCGCGCGGGCCCCGGAGGGTTTTGTGTGTGGTCGTCGTGACCACGTCGGCGTAAGGCACGGGGGAAGGATGCAGACCGGCCGCCACCAGTCCGGCGATGTGAGCCATATCGACCATGAAATAGGCGCCTGCCCGACGGGCGATCTCCGCTATCCGGGCGAAGTCGATTACACGGGGATAGGAAGAAGCGCCGGCCACGATCAGCTTGGGGCGGACGGTCATGGCTTGTTCTTCCAGTTTGTCGTAATCGATCCGATGCGTCACGGGATCAACGCCGTAGGGAACGAAATGGTAGTAAAGACCGGAAAAATTGACGGGGCTTCCGTGCGTAAGATGGCCGCCGTCGGCGAGACTCATGCCCATGACGGTGTCGCCGGGCTGGAGCAGCGCGACGTAGACGGCGGTGTTGGCCTGAGAGCCGCTGTGCGGCTGGACGTTGGCGTGCTCGGCGCCGAACAGTTGTTTCGCCCTTTCCCGCGCGATGTTTTCCACCACGTCGACCTTCTCACAGCCGCCGTAGTAGCGCCGGCCGGGGTATCCCTCTGCGTATTTGTTGGTCAGGACGGTTCCCGCTGCCGCCATCACGGCCGGGGAAACAAAATTTTCGGAAGCGATCAGCTCCAACCCTTCGCACTGTCGACGATATTCGGCCTCTACGGCCTGTCCGATCGCCTCATCTTGTTCCGTCAGAAAACGGATCCATTTTTCCACCATGCAGGAAACCTCCCGAAATTATCCATAAAAGGACTCATAATAATATAATATTATAGCATATCGGTGCCCGGAATGCAAGATGTTTTTCTACAAAATTCGCCGGTCTTCCGACGGGATTGTTGTCTTATGTATAAAATGTAAATTTTATTGCCCCGCCCTTGTCTTTTTCTTTGGAAAAGATTATAATGGTATCGGTCTGTACGGTTTTTCGTACTGTGAAAGGAGGGGACAAGATGGCACCGGAAGCTGCTTCTTTTCTGCCGTTTTCCTCTCAGATCAAGAAGCTGTACGGCAAGGCCTGCCGCGCCGTCTGCCGCCGATATCACCTGACGCAGACGGAATTCGATATTCTGGATTTTCTCGGTGAGCGGACCGAGCAGGATACCGCCGGAGAGATCTCGCGCCGGCGCCTCATCCGGAAGGCCAATGTTTCCACCTCTGTCGACCGGCTGATCCGGAAGGGGTATCTCTTCCGCCAGGTCGATCTCCGCGACCGCAGGATCATCCATCTCCGGCTGACGCCGACGGTGTATCCGATGATTGAGGAGATCCGGGAGGCGAAAAGGGAGTTTTTCTCCCGCCTTCTCGCCGTGCTCAACGAGGAGGAGATCGCGGCCCTGGATCGACTCTGCCGCAAGCTGCTTTCGGCGGTCTCCCCTTACGGAAAAGACCTGAAAGGAGGCGCTTTGTGACCGTGAAAAACCAAGAGCCCGACGAGTCCGGGCCGGCAGCCGAACGGGAAGAAGAGAAAACGCCGACCGGGCGTCTGCGCGCCTGGGAAAAGCGCCGTTTCCGGAACGGCCTGCTGTTTGCGGCCGCCGTTATCCTGCTTTATACGGCGATCACCAATCTGAACTCGCTCGGCGGTCGGATCGTCTCTTTCTTTGCGATCTTCTCGCCGTTGATCATCGGCGTGCTGTTGGCGATGATCCTGATCACGCCGCTGCGAGGTCTTGAGCGTTTGTTTTTTCTGCTCAAAAAAAAGTCCAAAGCCAAGCACAAGCTCCCGGATAAGGTGATCTCGATCATCAGTCTGACGCTGACCTATCTGCTGGCGGTGCTGCTGCTGTTCTTCCTGGGAAACAGCGTCGTGCCGCAGATCGTCGAATCGTTCCGGAGCATCGTAAGCTCGCTGGAATCGTATTATCCGCAGGCGCTTTCCTATCTGGAGGGCCTGGGATTTGAAACCGACGTGCTGCGGGAATGGCTGAGCAAGATCGATCTCGGCGAGATCTGGAAGGCGCTGACTGCCAACGCCACCACGATCATCAACACCGCGCGCGATACCGTCAACGGCGTTTTCACCGCACTGATCACGATCCTGAGCGCCGTCATTTTCTCGGCTTATATTCTGGCCAACCGGGATAATCTTTCCCGTCAGGCGAACAAGCTGCTGCGGGCCTATTTCCGTCCCGCGACGGCGGATCGGCTGCGGCATATCGGCAAGCTGGTCCTGCGCACCTTTTCCAAGTTTTTCTCGGGGCAGTGCCTGGAAGCCGTTATTCTCGGGACGATCTTCTTTATCGCCATGACGGTCTTCCGTTTCCCCTACGCGATCGTAATCAGCGTGATCATCGCCGTGACGGCCATCATCCCGTATTTCGGCGCCTTTATCAGTCTCGCGATCGGCGCTCTCCTGATCTGTATGCAAAGCCCGATGAAAGCCCTGCTTTTCATCGTCATGTTCGAGATCATCCAGCAGCTGGAAAACCACCTGATTTATCCGCGCGTCGTGGGGGCTTCGGTGGGCCTTCCCGCCATCTGGACTTTCACCGCGCTGGTGGCCGGCGGCGCAATGTACGGCGTCGTGGGTATGATCCTGTTCATTCCGCTGGCGTCGGTCCTCTACAGTTTGCTTCGCGAAGACGTGAACTTCCGTCTGAGCCGGCCAAAGGGGGAATCCGAACAGCAGGTACCGGACGGAGAAGCGCCGCCCGGACCGTCCTCCGGCGAATAACCGTTTAATTCTTTGCGGAGTCTTATGTAAATTATGAACGATGTTGATGTAAAAAAGGACATTTTGACCATCCCCAATCTGCTCAGCGTTTTCCGCCTTCTGCTGATTCCGCTTTTTGCCTATCTGTATATGAAGGCGGAAACGGCCAAGGAATACCTGATTTCTGCCTCGGTGCTGGCGTTTTCCGCGATCACGGATATGGTCGACGGGATCATTGCCCGGAAATGTCACATGATCTCCCGCCTCGGGATCCTGCTGGATCCGCTGGCGGACAAAATGACGCAGGGCGTCATCATTCTCTGCCTGACGATCCGGCACATCGAGATCCTGCCGCTGTTATTGCTGTTCATTGTCAAGGAAGCCATGATGACGGTGATGGGAATATTGCTTTTCCGGAAGAAAAAAATGCTGGACGGCGCGTTATTTGCCGGTAAGATCTGCACGACCGTTCTCTTCCTCGGGACGATCGCGCTGATGCTTTTCCCGGGGATGGCGCCGTTGTACCGCCTGATGATCGTTGTCGTCTGCGCCGTCTTTATGCTGATTTCCCTCGTCTCGTACGCGGTCTGCTTTATCCGCCGTTCCCCGCATATCCGGGATATTTCCTGAAAGCCGGATAATTCCGGCGGAGCGCCCCGTTCTGCTGAAGGCGGAAGATTTCCGTTCATCCGATTCCCTGAGGTTTATGATCCGCATTCCGAGTGGCCGCCGAGCGGCCGAACCGACGAAAAGGAGAGAGAGTTTACCGTGCGAATCCTGATTTTGTCCTGCAATACCGGCGAAGGCCATAATTCCACCGCCCGCGCGATCCGCCAGTGCGCCGAGAAGGCGGGTGATTCTGTCGATATCTTCGACGCCCTTTCCTACTGGCCGACGGGGACCAACCGCTTTATCTGCTCCGGGCAGACGTTCCTTTATAAAAATGCGCCCGAGCTCTTCGGCTTCGGTTATCGGGTCCTGGAGCTGGTCTCCGAGAAGACCGTGGAAAAGAAGGAAGAAAAGAAAACCGGAGATCCGCTTTCTCTGCTCGTCCGGCGGCCTTCTGCCAAGCTGTACGAGGAGATGGAGGCCGGGAACTACGACGCCGTGATCTGCGTTCATGTCTTCGCTTCGGTCATGATGACCGAGATCCGGCGCGTGAATCAGGCGAAGCAGCCGACTTTCTTCGTCGCTACCGACTATACCTGCTCCCCCGGCGTCAACGTCTCGGATTTTGACGGGTGCTTTATTCCTGACGCGTCTCTGGTGCCGGAATTCACCTCGCTCGGGGTGCCGGAGGAAAAGCTGATCCCCACCGGGATTCCCGTCAGGGAAGATTTTTACACCTCGCTCCCGAAGGAGGAGGCCAAGTGCCGGCTCGGCCTTCCGAAGGACCGGCGCGTTATCCTGCTGATGGGCGGCAGTATGGGCTGCGGTCCGATCGGACGGATCGCCGAAACGGTCGCGGAATCCATGCCGAAGGACGCCGTGCTTGTCGCGGTCTGCGGACGGAACGAAAAGCTTTTCGAACAGCTTTCCGCTTTGCCGCAGGCGGGGAAAACCCTTTTCCCCGTCGGCTTCACGAAGGAGATCCCGACTTATATGGACGCTTCCGAGCTGATCATCACCAAGGCCGGCGGACTCAGTTCGACCGAGGCGGCGACCAAGCATCTGCCGATGGTCTTTATCGACGCGATCCCGGGGCTTGAGATCCACAACCGAGATTTCTTTGCCGACGCCGGCTTCGCCGTATACGGCGAAAAACCGGACGAGGTGGCGGAGCTGGTCGGCGATCTTCTTCGGAATCCCGAGCGCCTCGAGGCGATCCGGAGCGAGATGCGGGACCGTTTCCGCCATCGGTCTGCGCAGGAGATCTGCGATTACGTCCGCCGCTGTGTCGCAGAACAAAACACCGTTACGGAGGAAAGCGCTGCTTTATGACAGACGAACTCGAACCCAAACGAAAGCGAAGGCCCTCGCCCTGTCAATTCGTGGATTATCGCGGGCTCAGTCTCCGCACGCTCTTTTCCCCGGCCTATCAGCATTTGCTTCTGCTGATTTTCTGGCCGTTGTTCGGAATTGTTTTCGCCTCTCTGGAACGGCTCCGTACGATCGGATACGTCACTGTCTATACGCCGCTCGATGATATGATCCCGTTCTGCGAGATTTTTGCGATCCCCTATTTTTTCTGGTTCGCTTATCTTGTCGGCATGTACGTATACAGTATCTTTTTTGATGTGGAGACCTTCAAAAATTATACGTATTTCATCATGATCACTTACATCACCACGCTGGTGATTTACATCTTTTTCCCGACCATGCAGGAGCTTCGCCCGATGATCTTTCCGCGCGAAAATTTTCTGACGGAGGTGATGAGGCGGTTCTATCAGTTTGACACCAACACCAACGTCTGTCCCTCGATCCATGTGATCGGTTCCATCGCGGTTTCCTGCGCGGCCTGGAACAGCAAGGCCTTTTCCAAGACCGGCTGGCGCATCGGTTTTACTGCCGTCACGGTCCTCATCATTCTCTCCACGGTCTTCCTGAAGCAGCATTCCATTCTGGATATCCCGCCCGCCGTCGCGCTCTGTATGCTGGCTTATCCGTTGGTGTACGGTAAGACCTTCCGCGGCTGGCTGTCGAAAAAACGGAACGAAAGAAAAGAAAAAAACCGTCAGTGACGCTGACCGGATCGCCGGATCGAAACGGCGATCCGGTCTCTTTTTTCCCGAAGGCGATGAAAACGGTCCGATGCGCAAGAAAGACGGCGAAAAACGCAAAATCGGTCATTGACATCATTTTGAAAATACGATATAATACCGGTAGGGCTCCGGCGAACGCCGCGGTTTCACCCAATTTTCAGGTAAGAAAAGGAGACAACCAGAATGAAGGATTCACGTATCGTCAAGGTAGGCATCATCGGATGCGGCGGTATCGCCAACGGCAAACATATGCCGTCTCTCCAAAAGCTTCCCGACGTGGAAATGGTCGCGTTCTGTGATCTGATCGAAGAGCGCGCCGTCAAGGCGGCCAAGCAGTACGGCACGCCCGATGCCGCGGTATATGTCGACTACCGCGATCTGCTGGCCGATCCCGCCATCGAGGCGGTGCACGTCTGCACGCCGAACCGTTCTCACAGTTTTATCACGGTCGACGCCCTGAATGCGGGCAAGCACGTCATGTGCGAAAAGCCGATGGCCATCAATTCGGAAGAGGCCAGAAAAATGCTGGAGGCCGCCAAACAAAGCGGGAAGATCCTGACGATCGGCTATCAGAACCGCCAGCGGAACGATTCTCTGTATCTGAAGCAGGAAGCCCAGGCCGGCACCTTCGGCGATATTTACTACGCGGAGGCGACGGCGCTGCGCCGCCGTGCCGTTCCCACATGGGGCGTTTTCCTCAACGAATACGAACAGGGCGGCGGACCGCTGATCGACATCGGCACCCATGCGCTCGATCTGACACTCTGGATTATGGATAACCATAAGCCCCTGTACTGCGTCGGCACGACCTATCACAAACTGAACCGCGATACCGATACCGGCAACGCCTGGGGCGACTGGGATCCCGACAGCTTCACGGTGGAGGACTCCGCTTTTGGTTTTGTCGTCATGGAGAACGGCGCGACCGTCGTGCTGCGGTCCTCCTGGGCGCTCAATACGCTTGACGTGAGAGAAGCGACGACCTCGGTCTGCGGGACCAAGGCGGGCGGCGATCTGACCGGCGGCAACGTCCGCATCAACGCCGTCCGGGGCGGACGGCAGTGCGTCACCGAGGCCAATATGTCGTCGGGCGGCGTGGCCTTTTTCGAAGGCGCGTCCGGGAATGATCCCTCGGAGCGGGAGGCCCGTCTCTTTATCAACGCGGTCAAATACGGCACCAAGCCCTCGGTCGATCCCGAAGAGGCCTACTGCGTTACCCGTATCCTGGAGGGCATCTATGTTTCCGCCAGAACCGGGGAGATCTACCGCTTCTGACGGACGGCGGAAGGTTGAGAAAGGAGTTTTGACGACATGAGACTGGGAAGGATTCAGAACAACTATACCGCGGAAGGTTTCGACGCGGTCAAAGACGCCGGACTGGATTTTGTCGAGATCTGCTGCAATTCCGACGACCAAGCGCTGCAGCTGATCCGGAGCCGTGACGCGGTCTCGGCCGAGATCGCCAGGACCGGGATCGATGTTTCCTCGGTCGGCCGCTGGAATCACCGTCTTACGGTCGACGGGGCGATCAGCAGGGAGCAAAAGGAACTGTATTTTGAACTGCTTGATACCGCGATCTCGCTCGGCGCCAGGACTTTTGTCTGCGGCTGCAACTTTGACGGGAGCGTCAGTTTGTTCCGGAACTACGCGATCGCCATTGACTTCCTCGGCGCTCTCTGCGAGAGGGCGGCCGGCACCGGGATTCGCGTTGCCGTCCAGAATTGCGACTGGAACAATTTTATCGTATCCCCCAAGCACTGGGAGGTCGTCCTCGGCGAGCTTCCCGATCTGTATCTGAAGTTCGACCCCTCGCACGCCTATAACCGCGGCGAGAATTATCTGGCGCAGCTGTCCGACTGGTGTGAACGCGTCGCGCATATCCATATCAAAGGAACGACGCACGCCGGGAAACGCGGGGTGGACGATCCGCCGGCCGGTATGGATGACATCCGGTGGAGGCCGCTTTTCTCGATCCTTTACGCGCGGGGGTATCAGGGCGATCTCAGTATAGAACCGCATTCCGCCACCTGGCGCGGCGCGCTCGGCAGCGCCGGGATCGCCTATACCCGCGATTTTATCCGTTCCCTGATGTTCTGATCCGCCGGCGGCGGACGTTCTGAAAAAAACTGAAAGAGTGAGAAAGTGAGACAACGTTATGAAACTCAGCGTACTGGCCAATTTATTCGGTAATAAGAACCTGGAGGAGACGCTCCGGACCATGAAGCGGTACGGGATCGACACGGTGGAGATTGGAGCGGGCGGCTATCCCGGCAAGAAGCAGTGCGATCCGGCCGTTCTGCTGAAGGACAAGACCGCGTTCTTCCAGTTCCGGGAGACCTTCAATACCTACGATATCGACATTTGCGCGCTGGCGGCGCACGGGAATCCCGTCCACCCCGACAAAGAGACGGCCCGCGCCTTCGACGCCGATTTCCGCAACGCCGTGCTGCTGGCGGAGAAACTCGAGATCGACACCGTTATCACCTTCTCGGGCTGTCCCGGCGATCACGAGGGAGCCAAGTATCCGAACTGGGTCACCTGCCCGTGGCCGGACGATTATCTGAAGATCCTGGACTGGCAGTGGAACGACGTTCTTCTGCCGTACTGGCAAGATACCGCCGCCTTTGCGCGGGAACACGGCGTCACCCGGATCGCCTTCGAGATGCATCCCGGCTTCTGCGTCTATAATTCCGAGACGCTTCTGCGGCTGCGCCGCGAGGTGGGCGACGTTATCGGCGCCAATCTGGACCCCTCCCATCTGATCTGGCAGGGCATGGATCCTGCTGTAGTCGCCAGAGAGCTGAAGGGTGCGATCTATCACGTCCACGCCAAAGATACCCGGATTGACGCGGGCAATACCGCCCGGAACGGCGTTCTGGATACCAAGCACTACGGAGACGAGCTGAATCGCTCCTGGATCTTCCGTACCGTAGGATACGGCAATCCGGAATCCTACTGGCGCAACTTTATCTCGGCGCTCCGGCTGGTCGGTTATGACCGCGTCCTGTCGATCGAGCACGAGGACAGTCTGATGTCGGTGGAAGAGGGTCTCCGCAAGGCGATCGCCTTCCTCCGTCCCCTTATGATCGAAGAACCGAAGCCCGGCAGTATGGGCTGGGCCTGACGGTCCGCCGGAGAAGGGGAGGGGAACTTGTTATGATCCATGAGAGAATACCGCTCCGGCAAGACGATCCCGACGTCTGGCTCGAGACGTTCGTTCCGGATCCGCTTCAGGGGTTCGTCAGAAAAGCGATCCTTGTAATCCCGGGTGGCGCCTACTGTTTCGTCTGCAGCGATCGCGAAGGCGAACCGATCGCACAGGCGTTTCTCCCCTACGGGTACGCGGCCTTCGTGCTTCATTACTCGGTGGCCGGTTCCCGGGTGTTTCCGGCGCAGTTGATTGAGGCTTCGGCCGCAATGAAGCATATAAGAGATAACAGTGAGCGATACGGGATCGATCCGACCCGCGTCTTTGTCACCGGCTTTTCGGCCGGCGGTCATCTGGCCGGTTCGCTCGGCGTCCTGTGGCACCGGAAGGAGATCTACGAGGCGGTGCCGATGCCCTTCGGATATAACCGGCCGGACGGCATGATCCTGGTTTATCCGGTCATCAGCGCCGATCCCGCCATCTCCCACGCCGATTCCTTCCGGTATTTGTTCGGCGGTGAACCGACGCCGGAGCAGTCGGAGGAAGCCAGTCTGGAGAAGCGGGTTGACGAGCGTTCGGCGCCGGTTTTTCTGGTCCACTCCTCCGACGATACCGCCGTCCCGGTGGAGAATTCGCTCCGGATGGCGGAGGCCTACCGAAAGGCGGGCCGGACCTTTTCGCTTATGATCTGCCCCGAGGGCCCGCACGGTTTCGCGCTCGGGAACGATATTACCGCGTTAGGCATTCCGGCGATGTCGTCTCCGCTGCTCGCCTCCTGGCTGCCGGCCGCCGTACGGTGGGCCGACAGTCTCCCGGTTTCCAACTGCGATTCGGAATCGTGAATCTCAAAGCCGACCTCCTTTTCCGGGGGTCGGCTTTTTCTCTGTCCGGAATCGCTCCGCGTCGACAGAAAAGACTGGACTTTTTGAGTAAAATGTGATATAATAAAAGAAGAAGAGGCGGTTTCCTCCGCGGGCGACCGGTTTCTTCCGTATTCTATCAATATGAAAAGGGAGCAGTTATGGAATTTTTGTACTATGTTATTCCGATCGCCATCGTGTTTCTGGCCCTGATCGTGGCCAATATCCGGATTGTCCCGCAGGCAACACAGTTTGTGCTGGAACGTCTCGGAAAGTATTATACCACTTGGGACGCCGGCCTTCACGTCAAGGCCCCGTTCATCGACCGGATCTCCAACCGCGTCATCCTCAAGGAGCAGATTCTTGATACGCCGCCGCAGCCGGTCATTACGAAGGATAACGTCACGATGCAGATCGACGCCGTCGTTTATTTCCGTGTTTTCGATGCACAACTCTATACCTACGGGATTTCGCAGCCGATCAACGCGCTGGGGAATCTGACGGCGACGACGCTGCGGAATATCATCGGCGATCTCGTGCTCGACGATACACTGACTTCCCGCGACGTGATCAACGGAAAGATGACGCAGATCCTGGATAAGGAGACCGACCCGTGGGGACTCCGCGTCGTTCGCGTGGAAGTCCGGAACATCATGCCGCCGCAGGATATCCGGGAGGCCATGGAAAAACAGATGCGCGCCGAGCGCGAACGCCGTGAGACGCTGCTTCAGGCCGAAGGCCATAAGCAGGCCGCCATTACCCGCGCGGAAGGCGACAAGCACGCCATGGTGCTGAAGGCCGAGGGCGAACGGGATTCCCGGATCGCCAGAGCGGAGGGCGAGGCCAAGGCCGTCCTGCTCGCCAAGCAGGCGGAGGCCGAAGGGCTTCGTTTGCTGAAAGAGGCCGGCGCCGATCCCGCCGTGCTCGAACTGAAGCGCTACGAGGCGCTCGTGAAACTGGCAGACGGCAGGGCCGCCAAGATCATCGTTCCGACCGACGTCGTCCAAACGGCGAAAAACAACGTACTTTTCTCGGAGCTGACCGAACTCGGTCAGCATACCACGCAGGCGGAACCGATCCCCGCGGAGCCGGAAAAGGACGAATGCTGCGAAAAGCTCGCCGACGATCCGGAGTACCGGGATCTCGTCGACCGTCCGGCCGATTTCTGAGTCGGCGCGATCCGAAAGGGGAGACGACCGTGACGGAACGGCTGCCGAAAGATCGGCTTATTCTCGGGGCCTACGTTCTTCAGCCCTACGCGCAGACGGAACGGCATATCCGGGAGCTTCGCGAGTGCGGGCTTGAACTCATCGTCGGCTTTCAGCCGAAAGACCGGTCTGTGATGGATCTTTTGGAGAAGTATCGGATCGGCTGTATCCTGTCGGGCGTATTGCCCGGCTGGTGGGGCGGCGACGGCGCCAACGCTGGCACGATGGCCGCCCGGAATCCGATCTCCCGCTATGAAGAAGCCCTGTCGGCGCTGGACGATCATCCCGCCGTCTGGGGACTCGATATCGGCGACGAGCCGTCCGCGTCGGACTTCGGTCACTGTGGTCTGGCGGCGAAGGCCGCGGCGCTCGGCGCGCCGGGCCGGCTGCCCTATCTGAATCTGTATCCGAATTACGCGCTGTCGGCCGGCAGCGAGGCCGCCGTGCGCTCCCAGCTCGGGACGAAGACCTACGGAGACTATATCGACCGTTATCTGGAAAAGGTGGATCTCCCGTATATCAGTTACGATTTTTATCTCTACTCGCTGCCGGAATCGGTCGGGATGGGGATGATGCTCGACAACTTCCGGATCGTGGCCGACGCCTGCCGGAAAACGGGGCGGGCCTTCTGGTATATCCCTCAGGTCAACAGTTCCCGGGAGA
>JAEEGL015588886.1_pt1 | contig 12838 bp, 13 predicted proteins | sample 9134231 | NCBI WGS metagenome assembly JAEEGL01 (sample SAMN16246548, study PRJNA631951) | gut metagenome | biome: gut microbiome; feature: rumen; material: fiber-attached | host: Bos | place: Iran: Karaj | collected 2018-10
ATGATGAGGTTTATCAGGATGCCCATGAAGGCCGAGACCGAGAAGCTTATGGCGATCCTGGTCAGGTACTCTTTAAGCATGTTTTTCATGAGTTTTCCTCCCTGAACTTAGTTAAGCGCTCCCTGATCTTGGCGACATTGCGGCGTGAGACGTATGTCTCGTAACCGTTCTTCATGACGAGTCTGATCGTTCCCGTGATACTCATATCGATTGATCTGATCTTTCGGATATTTACTATCTCTGATCTGGAGATCCTGATGAAGTCAGCTTCCTGAAGTTCGCTCTCAAGTTCATATAGTTTCTGCGGTACGGCATAGCGGCCGTCTAATGTAAGTATCATCACACGCTGACCCTCTGAATAGGCGGAGAAGATCTCACTCCTGCGAATCATCCTCTTGTTACCCTTCGTGTCAGTGCCGGTCAGGTTTCTGTCGAATATCTCATGGAGCTCGCTTACCACAGACCTGACCTCACCGGTCATGTCTTTGCTGCATACTTTGAGCTCGAGTTCTTTATATTTGCTGTCGATATCCGTGCTGATCTTCATAACACGAGTATAGCATTATTTCACTTCAGATCGCTCCTCATCCTGTGTCCGAAGACAGCTCCTGCAAGCAATGTTATGACAAAAGCACAGCAGACCATAACGATGAGCGGCATGATGAAAGTGTCCATGCCGAAGTCAAGATCGATGGCAGAGCGTGCCAGTTTTGTTGCATAGTAGAACGGCATGCACTTTGCTATTTTCTGCATTATGCCGCCTGCACCTTCCAGATCGAACCAGATACCGCCGAGCATTGAGCCGACTGAGATAAGGATCGAGCAGATGCCGGGAGCTGACTTCTCGTTCAGGAGAGTGCCGAACAGCAGTCCTATAGATGAGAACATCAGTGCGGAAGGAATGACCATAACGATGCAGAGCAAAAGCCCTGATACGCTGATCTCATAACCTGTGACAAGTGCGATCACCAATGCAACGATGAATGATACCGTTACCTGAATGACTGCGGTTACGATCATCGGCAGGAGATATCCGATGAGAAAATCGCGGCTCTTCATCGGCGAAGAATAGAGTCTTACGAGGAACGAGCTCTCGCGGTCCTTTGCAAGACCGATCGCAGTGAAGAGCATAACGAACATCTGTCCGAATACTGCGATGCCGCCGGCAAGATTATCGATCCTGAAGATCGTCATACCGGATTCCTTTGGGATCGCTGTGTTTACTATTGTCATTATTATCAGCATTACTAAAGGAAATGCTACGCAGAAGATCCAGCTCAATGGATCCCTTGCCATTTCAATCAGATTTCTCTTCGAAAAAGCTAATGTCTTATTCATCAATATCACCTCATTCCTTAAGTTTCCGCAATACTCACGAAAACTTCCTCCAGCCCCTTCCTGCCTGTCATTGCCTCAAGCTCAGAGAGAGTTCCTACCGCTCTGACTTTGCCTTCGGTCAGTATGACGATACGGTCTGCCAGTGCCTGAGCCTCTTCCATGTAGTGGGTCGTAAGTATGATCGTCGTGTCTTTTTTCAAAGCCTCGATCTCGCGCCACAGCTGTCTTCTGGCAAGCACATCCAGCCCCAGTGTCGGCTCATCCAGGAACAGTATCTTCGGTCCGCCGATGGTCGCCATTGCAATGGAGATCTTCCGCATGTTTCCGCCCGAAAGGAGCTTTGCCTTCTTGTTTTCAAATTCCCTGAGCCCGAAAACATCTATCGTACGTTCGACCGCCGCTTTGATCTTATCTTTGGGCAGATATAGTGCTGCAATGAACTCCAGATTCTCTCTTACCGTAAGGTTTAGGGCTACCGAAGTCTCCTGCGGCGACACACCGACCAGACTCTTTACGAGGTCTCTTTCTCTGACCACATCGTGCCCCAGGATCTCGGCTCTGCCGCTCGTCGGGTTTGTCAGGCACGTGAGCATTCTGACCGTCGTCGTCTTTCCGGCGCCGTTAACCCCGAGGAGTGCTATCAGTTCACCTTCATTCACGGTCAGCGTGAGCGAGTCGACTGCGACCTTGTCCTTGTAGGCCTTTGTAAGACCTTCTGTCTTTATTGCATATCCCATATTCCAAACTCCTTTTTTGTATTTGAGCCGATCTTACCGTACCGGAATTTACGGATAAACAGAAATGACACAAGCGGTAGTTTTTGGATATATGAACGGTTGTCCGTTCCGGGATTATTAACATGCTGAATGGCACATGATAGAATCATCACAAAGAGGGAGGGCCGGCCAGCCTATATAACCTTTGTTGAAAATGTCGGGGGATATTCAATGGCAAAACTAAGACCGTATTCCTGTCCTGAGTGCGGGAGTTTTCTTGAAGTAGACAGAGACCGGGACTATTTCGATTGTCCATTCTGTGGCAATCATTATGATGCTGTTTATTTCCACGGCAAAGATCTCCTTGAGCAGGCCTGTGAATGCCTGAGCAGGAATGAATTCATCAAGGCCCGCGAGAAGTATGATTTTCTCTTATCTAAAAAACCTGAAGATTTCGAATACCTTTACGGTTATGCATGTGCAGTGGGCGGGGTGACTTCACTCGATAATTATGACGATCCGAAAACATACAGCATGAAGCTCATTATGCTGTTCAGTAATGATCCGAGATTCAGTTCCGGTCCTGCGGGTCCGTATTTCCGGAAGCTTTCCGAATTGAACACCCTGGCAAAGAGGTATTCGGAACTATTGGCTAAGCAAAAAAGACTTAAGTCCCGTAATGAGTTGGTATTAACACCTTTTTATGAACAGAAGAACAATGTTTCAGAGATAAAAAAAGAGATCCGTGCGATTAAAGCTGCTTATGACAAAGCATATAGTGAGCTTTCTGAGCTTAAGCCTGAATCAGCGGCAACTGAAGTGTCCGTTGTTAAGCCGGCTGTTCCAAAGAAGAGAGATGCTTTGGTTAAACCGAAGAAGACCGTCATTTGCAAGAAGTGCGGTGCCGGGCTGGTGCTAAATAAGGAGAAGAAACTCTATATCTGCGATCACTGCGGTGTTTCTTACGATTACTCGGTCTTTGTCGGCAAACCGAAAACCAAAGCTGATTCTTACCTGAAAAACGGCGAATTTGAATTGGCAGATAAGATGTTTGCCAAGATCCTTGCTGACGATCCTGCTGATTTTGATGCCAACAGAGGACGGATCCTCTGTGCCGGCAGATGGATCGGTTTTATCCAGGTCAAGCTGAATGAAAATCTGATCCGGGTAAACTGGAAAGCTCTTAACAAAGCTCTTGATGCGGCAATAAAGAATTCGGATGCTTCTGACCTTATGTACTTTACTGAACTCAAGAAACTGATCGATAATGTTTGGGATTTCTTAGATGTTAATGTAAAGCTTGACAGCGGTCATTATTCAGATGAGCACGCCCGGCTCCTGGAAAGAAGGCAGGAGCTTATTGACAGCTATCCCGGTATATACAGAGAATTTATTGAAGTCGATAAACGTCACAGGACATCCAGGCTGAGTGCCTTCTCAGACAAGCCTGACAGCATGTTCGCATACAGAATGAGGATTCTTGAAATGGCCGGCTGGAATTCCATAAGCGAGATAGATCCTTCAAGGAGATTTGGCATTACCAGGCTTAAGTCTGTCAAAAAAGTTATCGCGGATGCGAAGAATAATGCCGAAGATGAATACGCCGAGTATTTTACATTGTGGGACAGTTTTATGGACATGATAGGCAATTATGCTGCTTTCAGGAATGAACATAAAGAACTCAGCGGGGAAGAATCCTGTTTTAAAACCAAGGCCGTTTTCAATACAGCGATCCCTTCTGATTGGGACGAAGTCAGACGGCAGCGCTTTGCCAATGAAGAAAAGGACAAAAAGTTAAGAAAAGAGATCAATGCTTTTCATAAAAAGCTTATCGAGACGGATAATAAACTGTTTTACGGAAAACAGGACAGAATGTAAGTTGCAGATCATTTTATCTGTATTCTTTGATGGTAATATCAAGATTTTATCCCCTGTTTATATGTTTTTTCACATGATAGTCTTTAAGCAGATCAGATAACAAAGAGCAGATATGCAATCAACAGAATAGAAGGGTTATTGCTTTAAACGGGAGGAACTGCCATGCTGTCTGTTTTGATGTGGATATTATGCGGGATGGGGATCCTTTGCATAATGGTTTTTGGTGGGAAGAGAAAAGGTGCATTACCCGAATCCGACAGAGAGGTAATGATCTCTGAAGCTGTGTGCAATATCGCAGTGGTGACTTTAGTGCTGACACAGCTCCTGTTCCCGATATACGGATATGCGATGTTGCCTTTGGGAAGTTCATATCCGGGGAGGATGGAGCCTTTTGACAAGGTGCTTGTCAGAGTTCTTACTATGTTCAATGTGCGTTGTCTTGAACCGTTCGATATTACCGGAGATACCAGCGTATATTCATTTGTGATGCTGATATCTGTGTTCTGCTTTTTTGCCGGCATGTTCATCTACAAAAACGGGTTGAAGATAAAACACAAGAAGATCCTTTTTGTTCCTTTGCTTGTGCTTTCCGTGACTCTTATCCGGTGTTTCATCCGTATAGCTGACCAAAAATCAAGACTTAAAGATTTTCCTCAATATTATTCCCTTCTTTTACTGGAATGCATCGAGCGGTATCTTATGACTGCGTTTGTGATGATCGCTGTTCTTTACGGCATATACCTGATTTTGAAAAAACTCATGCATAATGAGATCGTTCCCCTTATCGTGATATTTATTCTGTCGTTTTTTGTGCCATGCGTAAGAGTGGTGCATGACGGAATGCTTATATCTGAACCGGAGATCGGTTTTCTTTATTTCGGTCCCGATATCCCGCTCTTCCCGGTCGGAATGATCGTGATGAAGTATAAAGATAAACTCTTGCCGAAGACAAAGAAGGGAGCCCTTATACAGGTTTTCTCATGGCTTTTTACCGGAGCGGCCGCATTCAGCTCCCTCTTTGGCATTCAGTATTTCCTGTCTAAACTGACAGGAGTTCCTTTATCTGCTGCACAAAGCTGTTTTTATGATGAAATATACAGGGAGAATATGAGAGTGCTGGAACGGATCTATAAGACCGCCTGTGTTCCGTGGCTTATCTTAGGCCTTGCCCTGTCGATGATGATCCTGGTTTTGACCCTTCTTATCAGGACCGGAAATCCCGTAACGAAGTTTTTCAGGGAACACGTATTTCTTATTACGGTCCTTCTGTTCAGCAGGCATATTTTCTTTGAGATCAGCGGATACGACCGTAAATTCTGGACTGAACTGCTCAAAATGCCCGAAAACCTGTTCATTATCGTTCCCGTTATCTACTTTGGCATTTCAGTCGCTTTGGCATATCTTATAAAGCGCTTTGTTATTGACCGCAAATCAAATTATTTGTGATCAGTCTTTTTTATCTTCAGGATATTGTTGTTGTAAAGATAGTTCATTACCGATGCGCCGATGATTATCAGGTATCCGATAATGCTGAGCCAGTCAGGTATCTCACCTAAGAATATGAGTCCCAAAAGCGCCGTGAATATTACTGTCGAATAGTCGTAGATCGATATCTCTTTTGCAGGACATGCGGCATATGCCGATGTTATGAATATCTGTCCGAAGCATGCCGATACACCTGTCATGACGCAGAAGAAAAACTGAAGTAATGATATCGGCTGATAGGTGAATATTATGAATGGGATAAGCGCAACGCACGAGAATGTTGAAAAGAAGGCGACAACGACGATCCCGCGTTCACCTTTAAGCGTTGCCTTGCGAAGGAAGGTATAAGCTATTCCGGCACATATTCCGCCAACGAGTGCAACAAGGAGCGGGAAGAACGAGTCTCCGCTGATGCCGAGACTTCCAAACAGAAATGACGGCTTTACGACAAAGACCGCGCCGGCGATAGCTGTGAGGATCGCTGCCCACTGAAATCCGTCTGCAGCTTCTTTGAGTACGATTATGGAAGTCAGCATTGCAAAGAAAGGCGAAAGCTTGTTCAGCATCATGGCATCTGACATGTTGGTTGTGGAAATAGCATAGAAATTGGCGATAACGCCTATCGTACCGAAAGAAGCGCGCATGAAAAGGCTCGGAAGAGAACCCTTCTTTATCCTGAACTTTTCAGGCGATCTTGCAAGAATGATATAAGACATCGCTATGGCAACGAGGTTCCTGAAAAAAGCTTTCTGAAAGACCGGCATGTCTCCTGCGAGGTTGATAAACAGCGCCATGCACGCGAAGGAGAATGACGATAAAAGAAGATATATGATACCTCTTTTACGGGGTGATAACCTGTTCAAAAAACCAACCGACAAGATAAGCCTGCTTTCAATACCTGTTTGCAAATAAAATAAAGTAATATTGCAATAATGTCTATAAGCCTGTGCTTGTTCAAAACATAGATTGACACATCAGACGGCACAAAATAAAATTAGTGAGTTCTAATAAAAATAATATAAGAGGTCCATATATGCTTAGAGTCGGTATTCTCGGCTGCGGAACAGTCGCGGCAAAAGTTGCAGACAGCCTGAAAGGCAATAAGAATGTTGTCATCGAAGGTGTGGCATCAAGAGAAAGAAACAAAGCCAAGAAGTTTGCTGCGCTGCATTGCCCTGATGCAAAGGTCTTCACGGGTTATGAGAAGCTTGCCTCCTCCAAAGACATCGATCTGGTATATATTGCGACTCCCAATACCTATCATTACGAGCATGCGATCATGTGCATCAAGGAATATAAGAACATCCTGGTCGAAAAGCCTTTTGCTATGAGCAAGGCGGAAGCCGACAGCATTTTCTTTGAAGCAAAGAACAGGAATGTGTTTGTTGCCGAAGCCATGTGGACAAGCTATCTTCCGCTTCATAAGCAGATCATTGAGTGGATCGGCAAAGGAAGGATCGGTTCGGTAAAATATGTATCTGCCAATCTAGGTTATGACATAGCAAATGTTCCGAGGCTGAACAGTCCTGTCCTGGGAGGCGGAAGCTATCTGGATCTTGGTGTCTATACTACGAACTTTGCGCTCTCATTTATGGGTGATGACATAAAAGTTGCAAGGGTGTTTGCAAGAAAGCTCTCTTCCGGGATCGACAGAGATACAACATATTCACTGGAGTCGGAAGACGGAAGCATACTCGGCAATTTCTATGTCACAATGTGTGCCGATACTGATAAGGACGGTGTTATTACCGGAGAGAGAGGGAAAATCAAGATAACCAATATAAACAACTATAGAAGGATCGGGCTTTTCTCGAAAGACGATGCTCTTCTTGAGCAGATCGAAGCTGAAAAGGACTACAACCACGGGTATGTTTACGAATTTGAAAGCTGCGCAAAAGCAATCTCAAAAGGCCTTATCCAGGCTCCTGAAATGCCTTGGAGCAGAACCGTGAGTATCGCCCGTATCAATGACACTATCCGTTCGATGATGTGAGAAGACCGGTGTAGGTATCTGCCATGACACAGTATTTTGATCAAAATCCTACTACACCTTCAGACCGTAAGATGATCTCTTACCGGATGAACGGTATAAACTTTGAGTTCTATACGGATACTTCCGTATTCTCCAGAAATGATGTTGACTTCGGTACGAATCTTCTGATCGATACCATTGTTAAAGATGTCAAATCAAGGGGCCCGCGCATGGAAAGATTTGCCGATCTCGGATGCGGTGTGGGCATTGTGGGAATAGTTATTAAGTCATGCTTTATGGCTTTCGATGTTACCGGAGTGGATATCAATTCAAGAGCAGTTGCTCTTGCCAGGGAAAACGCAATGTTAAACGGAGTGAACTGCAAGTTTATGTCGAGTGATATCCTTTTCGCCGTTAGAGATGAACGCTTTGATATCATTGCTACGAATCCCCCTGTGAGAGCCGGTAAAAAGACTGTATTCGCTTTTTACGAGCAGTCATATGAATTGCTCAATCCCGGCGGGTATCTGTATGTCGTTCTCCAGCGCAAGCAGGGAGCACCGTCAACTATGGATAAACTTAAGGAACTGTTCGGCAATTGCGAGACACTTTCCATCGACGGCGGATACAGAGTCATGAGGTCAAGAAAAGAATGACACTGCCGTATCCTTTTGTGGAATCCTACATGATGTTTTTTATCTACAGCTTTGTAGGCTGGGTAGTTGAAGTGATCTATTACGGGATCACTGAGGAAAAATTCATCAACAGGGGATTTCTGGCAGGACCCATATGTCCTGTCTACGGACTCGGGTTTTATGCTGCCATATGGATCTTTGAACCGCTGAAAAACAGCTTTTTTATTATCTTCTTCGGAATGGCTGCAGCATGTACTGTTGTGGAACTTATAGCAGGTGTCATTCTTTATCACATGTTCCACATGCGCTGGTGGGATTATTCGGAATATAAACTCAATTTCAGAGGCTATATCTGTTTGCGGTTCTATATTTACTGGGGCATTGCCGCTTCTCTCGGTATCTATGTCCTGCATCCGCTGGTAAAACTCCTGATCTCTCACATCAGTATCCCTGTGAGGATAGGTGTACTGATCTTCTTTACTGCAGTTCTTATCGCAGACCTTGTCACGACGATAATCACGATCGTCGGATTCAGGAAAAAGTTCGAGGCGATCGAAAAGGTTGTTACAAGTACCAAGGCCGTATCTGACAGGATCGGATCACAGATATACGGAGCAGTTGATACTTTGGTTACCGTAAGCGAACCTACGAGAGTTCACTATGAACAGTATCGTAAACTCTTAGCGGATAACAGGCAGCAGGAAAGAGAGCTTTCCGCGCAGCACAGAGCAGAGGAAAAAGCATTTGCGAATCAGTTTACCGAAGCCGAGAAGGAGAGTCTGAGACTCGCAAAGGATCAGGCCATGAACACGATGGGATCCTGGGTAAGATCATTCAAGAAGAACGAGAAGCGTCTCGTAAACGTCGTCATGGTCAGATCGGGTGATGCCGGAGCTGCCGTCATGAAGCTTATAAAGCGCAGGAACGAGAATGCAAATGACAGTATTTTCGATATCGATGAGAATGATCCCGACAGTGATCCGATAAATTGAAAACAAAAAGAGATAATCTTATAATTGTCAAAAACTTTATTTAAGGAGAATCAATAATGTCATCAGCTTGTGATTCATGCCCTTCAAGGAGCGGCTGCACATCTCAGGATACATGTCCTTCAGTTAACGGTCCCGTTAAAGATCCTCTTGCTGCAGGTTCATCCGTAAAGACTGTTATCGGTGTTGCAAGCGGTAAGGGCGGAGTAGGCAAATCATTTGTTACTTCGGTTTTAGCTGTTCAGCTTGCCAGAAAAGGATATAAGGTCGGCATTATGGATGCTGACGTGACCGGCCCTTCTATTCCGCAGTCCTTTGGACTTAGCGATAATCTTATGGCCAACGATGACCAGCTTATTATTCCCGCTGAGACTTCCACGGGCATAAAAGCTGTCAGTGTAAATCTTGTTCTTGATAATAAGGAAGCTCCCGTCATCTGGAGAGGCCCGGTGCTAAATTCACTGGTCAAGCAGTTCTGGGGACAGGTAAACTGGGGCCCTTTGGATGTCCTGCTTATCGATATGCCGCCGGGAACAGGAGATGTTCCGCTTACAGTATTCCAGTCAATTCCTCTTGACGGAATAATCCTGGTTGCGACAAGTCAGGATCTTGTATCCATGATCGTTAACAAGGCCCGCAATATGGCTTCCATGATGAAGGTCCCCGTCCTCGGAATGGTCGAGAACATGAGTTATATCAAGTGTCCACACTGCGGTGATGAGATAAGGCTTTACGGTGACGGCTCTTCTATTGAAAGATCTGCTTCGGAGATCGGTTCGAAGGTCACGGATAAGATCCCTCTTGATCCGGAAGTAACGAAACTCGTAGATTCCGGCAAAGCGGAATCCGTGGCAGAAGACCTTCTTGCCGGAACGGCCGGCATGGTAATAGACCTGATCAAAAAGTGAAAAGATATCTGTCATTAGTCCTGATTGTGCTCTGTTCCATGGCTTTCTTATGCGCCTGTTCGAAGAAGGCTGAAAGCAGCAGTGTTGTTTATAAGTATCTCGGAGATTATGAATACAGCGCTCCGGCTGTATGCATGGTCTATGAGCCGGTGGAAGATGAGACCGATGATGAGGGAAATCCTTATTACGGTATTCAGTACCGGGAGATAAAAGATCTGGACGGACTGTTATCTTCCGGAGAGACGATCCTTATATATTTTTACAGCTCGATGTCTAATGACAGCGCAATGATCACCGCTTCAGTCGAAGACATTGCGCAGGTCTATAACGGAACGATGACGGTTCTGATGCTCGATGCCATGGAATACCGGGATCTTATCGAGAAATATGACATCAATGCCGTTCCTGAGTTTGTTTTGATCAGGGCCGGTCAGGAAGATAAGGTGTTCGAGTCTTCATCATATGAATACTGGAATACCGGTGATGTGTTATCATGGCTTAAGAGCAACGGAATAGCGTAAGGGGGTAATATGGGCAATCTCGTCTCTATCAGCACAATAGGTCAGGACAGTCACAGATTCGGAGATCCTTGTGAAGGGATCTCGATCAGGCTCGGAGGAACAGATATTCCTTTTGACAGGCCTTTGGTGGCAAACAGTGACGGCGATGTGGTCTTCCATGCCATAACAAATGCGGTCTCAGGTTTTACAGGGGTTAATATCTTAGGCGGCGAGGCTGATAAGATCTGTCTTGATGACGGAATAAAGGACAGTGCAGTATATCTTAAGAAAGCACTGGAATACCTTAATAACGGATCGGTCATTCACTGTTCGGTGACGATCGAGTGTCTTGTTCCCAAACTGATGCCTTATATACCTGCTATGAAAGAATCTATAGGAAATATTCTCGGTGTCCCGGCATCTTCAGTAGGCATCACGGCAACGACCGGTGAAGGTCTTACGGGTTTTGGACGCGGTGAAGGAATTCAGGTGTTTGCTGTCCTGACTTTTACAAAAGAAGTCTGAACGTCAGTCGTGAAAAGGTTCACTTTCTCCTCTTGTCCTTACGATCTCAGAAGCGATCGCTATATCTTCAGGAGTCGTGATCTTGAGATTTGAATAAAGTCCTTTGGTAAGATATACATCCAATCCGTAAAGCGTTGCAAGAGCGGTGTCATCCGTGGCCGAGATACCGTCATCCATGGCCCGCATATAGCATGTTTCTATATCCTTGAATCTGAATCCCTGTGGTGTAAGTATTTCGTAAAATCTTGATCTGTCGGGAGTATCTATTACTTTTACTCCACCGGAAGGGAGGATCTCGACTTCTTTAAGAGTATTCTTGACCGGAACCGCTGAAGCGCAGACAGGATGCTCATCAAGACCGTCGATGCAGGCTGTTATCTCTTCTGACGTAACAAGACAGCGCGCACCGTCGTGGACCAATACCAGATCATTGTCATCTGCATCGTTTATCATGTTCAGTCCCAGAGAAACTGATTCTGTTCTTGTGTTGCCGCCTAATGTGAAAATGATGTTGAGGTCGGGGAAGTATTCAGCACACATAGCCTTGAGGATACCAATGAGATCGCCGGTCGTAACAAGAACGATCTTATAACTCAAACCGGCATAATTGCTCCTGCAGACATCTGCTATGACATCCAGCGTCCGTAATATGACAGGACGGCCTTCAACATTTCTCATGAGCTTTGGCTGACCTATCCCCATTCGTGTTCCGCTTCCTGCAGCAGGTATAAGAAAATAGCATTTACGGTTCATAAGACTGCCTCCTCGATTAATTATGAGAACAGGATATCCACTGCCTCTTTCAGGTTGTCCGCGTATATGAATTCAGGAACAGGATTTCCGGCGAAAGCATCTGAAGAGACGTTTGCAAGTTCTTTTTCCAAAGCATCCTTGGAGCTTCCGGGAAGTACGACGGTGGTGATACCGAGCCTTGCCGAAGCCAGACATCTTTTAAGTATCCTGCTGACAGGTCTGATCTCACCTGACAGACCTACTTCACCCAATATCAAAGTGTTTGACCTGACACTGACGCCTCTTGCGGATGATACGGTTGCAATGCATACTGCGAGATCCGTTGCCGGATCACTGACCTTAAGACCGCCTATGACATTTATAAAGCAATCCTTTGAAGTGAGTCCCAGCTTCAGGAGCTTCTCACAGACTGCCAGAAGCATAAGAACTCTGCCTCTTTCAGGTCCGGAAGTCATTCTTTGCGGGTTCGGATAGACACTTTCGGTACACAAAGCCTGTACTTCGATGGTCAGTGCATCGTTGCCTTCAAGTGTTGATGTGAGGACTGACCCGGGGCTGTTAAGAGGTCTGCCTGCGACAAGGAGCGCTTTTGAACTGTCGACGGGAACAAGACCTGTCTCACCCATCTCGAAAAAGCATATCTCATTTGATCTTCCGAATCTGTTCTTGGCAGAGCGTATGATCCTGTATCCGCCGGTCGAATCGCCTTCGAACCCGAGCACCGTGTCTACCATATGTTCGATCGTCTTAGGTCCGGCGATAGAACCGTCCTTGGCTATATGACCTACCATGATTATCGTGATGTTATTTGTCTTTGCGATCCTGATAAGACCTGCCGCAACTTCTCTTATCTGCGCGACACCTCCCGGAGTTCCCGCGACCTGCTCGGAATAAAGGGTCTGGATCGAATCGATTATCGCAAGGCAGGGCTTATGAGTCTTAAGCTGTTCTGCGATCGCTTCGAATCTGGTCTCGCCGCAAATAAGGATATCTCTTTTGATCTTGAGCCTTGAGGCACGCATTCCGATCTGGGCAGGCGATTCCTCTCCGGATATATAAAGGATCTCACCGTCTGCTTTATAGGAATCAGCAAGCTGCATAAGTATTGTGGATTTGCCGATTCCCGGTTCGCCTGCAAC
>JAEEGL015966426.1_pt1 | contig 12838 bp, 8 predicted proteins | sample 9134231 | NCBI WGS metagenome assembly JAEEGL01 (sample SAMN16246548, study PRJNA631951) | gut metagenome | biome: gut microbiome; feature: rumen; material: fiber-attached | host: Bos | place: Iran: Karaj | collected 2018-10
CAAAATCGATCTGAATGGCATCATTAGGATGAAGGAATGGTCCTTCCTCTGTGAGGAGACATCATGTATTCATCCGGTTTTGTCTGACGACCCCAAACCCGGACATAATGTATGAACAACCGAAGGGACGGTCTGCAGCATTTTTCCCCGGACGCGGGGTATAACGCTGAAGTTTCGTACATGCCAGGCACATCGGTAAGCCCCATTTTTACGTCTCTCTGTAACGGAAAGGGGTTAGTGTGCAACTCGCCAGTTATCATGGGTTAGGACGGCGTGTCGGCGGGCGGGAATGGGACGAGAGGTAACCCTTAGTTACCTCATATTATACAGTGTAGGACATAATATTACATGTAAGCACAGATTAAAGGCAGTGAAGGCACACATCAAAGGCGGTGAAGGGACACGTTAAAGGCGGTGCAGGTACACATTAAAGGCGGTATTGGTACAGATTAAAAGTAGTGAAGGTGCACATCAAAGGCAGTGAAGGACACATCAAAGACGGTGTAGGGACAGATTAAAAGCGGTATTGGTACAGATTAAAGGCGGTGTAGGTACAGATTAAAGGCGGTGTTGGTACAGATTAAAGGCGGTGTTGGTACACGTTAAAAGCAGTGAAGGTGCACATCAAAGGCGGTGAAGGTACACGTTAAAAGCGGTGTAGGCACACGTTAAAAGCGGTGTAGGCACACATTAAAAGCAGTGTAGGCACTGGTTAAAAGCAGTGAAGGCACACATTAAAGGCAGTGTAGGCACTGGTTAAAAGCAGTGTAGGCACTGGTTAAAAGCAGTGAAGGCACACATTAAAGGCAGTGTAAGTACACATCAAAGGCAGTAAAGGTGCACATCAAAGGCAGTGTAGGTACACATCAAAGGCAGTGAAGGTGCACATCAAAGGCGGTGTTGGGACACATCAAAGGCAGTGAAGGGACACATCAAAGACGGTGTAGGTACAGATTAAAAGCGGTATTGGTACACATCAAAGGCGGTGAAGGGACACGTTAAAAGCAGTGAAGATGCACATCAAAGGATGTGCAGGGACACGTTAAAGGCACGGGGGGATATTTAAGACTGTAAAGCGCATATTTAAGGCTGTGTCAGCCCAAGACTGTGTAGGCATAAACCAACATGTATGACAACGGTATCGAAGTAAGCTTTGAACTTTGAGAATGGCTATTCCTGACTTCAGGACACAAACGCCCCAAAACGTGAGCCGCCGGAAAATCAGCCAACAGTCCTCCGGTATGCCTAAACACAAGCCGCATAGAAGATAAAAAGGGCTTTAATCTCATTTATTTTCTGTTATGAATAGCGGACTGAGCTTTGTACCACTCAGACAATTCCATAAAGTCATAACAAAATGTCTGTCCGAATATTCAATCATCTATCAATTATATCGGTTGCGGCCTGTATTCTGGCCGGCTGTGCAACGACGCAGAATGCCGAACCCAAAACCACCATAACCAGTGCCGCAGTACCTGCCACGCAAACGACGACGGAACCAGCGACCACCCAAACTGCGGTGCCCCACTTACAGATATCGGACTTCCAGCCCATCGCAAACCGCGTGGAATGGCCCGCCGCCCCAGCCCCCGAAACGACCGTCCCCACCAGCAATATTCAGAGCGGCGTCGCCGACAATGTCTGGGTCGAGGGCAAAGGATTTTTCAGGGGAACATTGCAGGACGTGTACAATGATCTGACGGATGTCATGGTCATCGGTCCCACGCACATGACCCAGAACATCGAACGCGACGAATTCGTCCAGACGGACGCACTGACCTCTTACGTCATGCACGTCAAAATGAGGTATATCCTCAGCGTTGAATTCGATCTGACGGCCAGACTGGAACCCGTCTTCGACGGCGAAACCCAGGTCGGCTGGTTCTATCAGAGCGACAAAACGGCCGGGACGCGCTTTATTCAAATGATTTCCGACAGCATAATCATCCGGCAAATCGGAAACGGCTGGTTCAGCGTCGAAATGCGGAGCCTCAATCAGGCCACCCAGGACAAGGAAAAGGAAGCCCGCGCGCACGTCGAAACGCTCTTTTCCTACTGGCAGGAAGCATCGGCCGCACGCGCGCCATCCCCTGCGGCGGTTCCCGAAACGAATACAGCTTCGGCAGAATAATAATAGGGTGTGGGCCTGGGCTATTGCTGACGCAATACGCCGCAGGCCGTGTGCCTTTTTGGGCTTTGCCCAAATACGGCACACCCCAAAATGGGGCCGGGCGTATGACCTTCAGTCATAGCCCGGCCTGGAGCAGTCGCAGTGCCTCAGGCACAAGACGCTCCCCAAAACACCAAACCCGCTCTTTTCAAAATGTCCGTATTCGAGTAAACCATGGCTTTGGCAAAAAAGCCATTTCTGCACCGGACACTTTTGCCGGCGCATTCCGTAATTACGAGTATCTATGAAGAAAAAGTCCAACGAAACCGCCAATGTATCGATCGAAACCGTCTCTCTCTACGAAACGGCAAGACAACGCTATCTGAATTATGCCCTCAGTGTCATTACCAGCCGCGCCCTTCCGGATGTCCGCGACGGCATGAAGCCCGTTCAGCGCCGGATTCTGTACGGGATGCACGAAATGCATCTGACGCACGAGGCCAAATATCAAAAGAGCGCACAGGTCGTCGGACAGGTCATGGGCCGTTATCATCCCCATGGTGATAGCGCCATTTATGATGCTCTCGTGAGGCTTTCCCAGCCCTTTACGATGCGTTATCCGTTCGTCGACGGACAGGGCAATTTCGGTTCCATGGACGGCGATGGCGCAGCAGCCATGCGCTACACCGAGGCGCGCCTGCAGCCGGTTGCCACGGCGATGCTCGAGGATTTGGACGAACATATCGTCGATTTTCTGCCCAATTATTCGGGCACCCTAAAGGAACCCTCCGTCCTGCCGACTTCGATTCCAGCCCTGCTCGTCAATGGTTCCAAAGGCATTGCCGTCGGCATGGCTACCGACATCCCGCCGCATAACCTGACCGAAACCATCGACGGCTGCATTGCGATGATCGACAATCCGAATATCGGACTCGACGATCTTTGCCAGATCATTCCCGGACCGGATTTTCCGACCGGAGGCAGAATTCTCACACCAGCAGCCGAGATTCGAAAAGTCTACGAAACCGGTCATGGTGCCATCGATATTCAGAGCGAGTATTGCATTGAGCAGGAAGGCAAAAGAACAAAAATCATTATTACGAATATTCCCTATCAGGTGAATAAAGCAAAGCTGGTCAAGGATATTGCCGACCTGATTTCGAGCGACAAACTCCCGCTTCTGACAAACGTCCAGGACGAATCCACCGATGTCGTGCGCATCGTTCTGGAACTCAAAAGCGGCGCAGATCCGAATGCCGTCATGGCCTATCTCTTCAAGCATTCCGATCTTCAGACGCGGTTCAATGTCAACATGACCTGCATTATTCCAGGTCAGCCCAAAGAAGGTGTCGATCACCCGATTTACCTGCCGAGGCGCCTTGGACTCAAAGAAATCATCCGGCATTTCATCGACTTCCGTCTCGAAATCGTCACCAGGCGCCTGCAGTATCAGCTCCAGCAGCTCGAAGCCCGCATACACATTCTGGAAGGCTACAAAAAGCTCTTCGATGGTCTGGATGAAGCCATCTCCATCATCCGCAATTCGGAAGACAAGGATGCCGCTTCGCGATCCTTGTGTGCGCGGTTCGATATCGACGAAATTCAGGCCGAAGCCATTCTTCAGCTGCGGCTCTATCGTCTTGCCCGACTCGAAATCGACAAAATCGAGGCAGAACTTGCTGCAAAAACGAAAGAGGCCAACCACATCCGAAGCGTCCTGAATTCCGAAGCCAAACGCTGGAAAGTCGTCCGCGACGAGCTCGTTTTTGCCAAAAAATCCTACGGTGATGAGCGCAGAACGAGCTTTGACGGCAAGGATCTGAGCGAATCCTATGCAGCCGAAAACTACATCATCGACGAAGACTGCTTCGTGATTGTGACCAAAACAGGACTGTTCAAGCGCCAAAAGACGTTTTCCGACATTGCCTCCATCCGCACGAAAGAAAACGACGCCGTCGCCTTTATCCGGTACGGCTCGACCCGTGCGCCGCTCATCCTGCTGTCTTCGCTCGGCAAAGCCTATACCATGCTCGTCGACAGCGTCCCGGCGACCACGGGACACGGCAGCCCCATCGCGGCGAGTTTCAAACTCGAGGATGGAGAACAGATTATTGGCGCGTTCATTGATGATCCAAGGTTTTTGTGTCCGGAACGTCCGGTTCCCGAAGCGCCTCCCCAGGTTCAGCTCGATCTCTTTGAACCACAGCCATCCGAACCCAGCGATGCAAGATATCTCGTCGCCATCAGCAAAATGGCGCAGATTGTCAGAATTTCACTCGATCAGTTCAATACGGTGTCGACTTCTGCCGGACGCATTTACATGCGCCTGAATCCCGGCGATGCCGTCATGAGCACATCCGTCGCCCGCGAAGACGGATTCGTGTCGATCATTTCGGACAATACGCGAGCCATCGTATTTTCTCTCATGGACGTTCCGATTCTCAAGACGGCAGGCAAGGGATATCGTGCGCTTTCGCTCGATCCCGGTTCCGTCATCGCCGCAGCCCGCGTCGTTCCCGACGATGCTTCCGGCGTTCGCGTTCAGATTTCTGACAACCGCGAGCTCACGATTTCCGTTCGCCGCATGACGCGCGGCGAACGCGGCGGAAAAGGAAGATTGTTGCTCAGACGCGGAAAGGTACTCGCAGTTTTTGATGACAATCTTTATGATATCGATTCAGTGCCGCAGGATGGCAAATCTGTGCCGCAGGATGGCAAATAAAGGACTGGGGAATTCATGCAGATAGAGCGAATGATTCAGGATGGACGACGACGGCTGTACGGCCGGCGGTTCGTCCAAAAGATTGCGATAATGGCTGCTGTGACGCTGCTCATTTGCGCCATACTTATCGCTTTAATCCGCTTTGGAATCAACATCCCGGGCTGGATCTGGATCCTCGCCGCCGTTCCTGCATCCGTTCTGTTGATATGGTCTGTGCCCTGGCGCATTTCTGACACTGAAGTCGCAAGACAAATCGATGCCGCCAATCAGTTCGGGGATCGCATTTCGTCGGCGCTTTCCTTCATGCGATCTGAACAACAGACCGAATGGATGAAGATCCAGATAGCCGATACACAAAAACGCCTCGAATCCCCGGAACGACAAAACGCATTCGTAAAAAATGCATTCTCGCTTCAGAAGCCGGAACACCTGAAACTGCTCGCCGGAGCCGCTGCAGCGTCCATTCTTATTGTTTTTATTCCCGACATTGCCCATGCCGTATCTGAGCATCTGGAAGAAGCAAAACCGCCGCAAACTGCAATAACTGAGGAACCACAGGCGATTGCCGGTCCCAATCTCGATGCCGTTTCGCAGCAGCTCAGACAGCATCAGATCGAGGCATTGCTCGAAGAAGCCCAGGAAATCGATGATCCCGAGCTCAAGGAAGCCGCGCAGGAACTTGCTCAAATCCTCGAAGATGACCGCGCCGGAAAACTTTCGGCAGAAGAATTCAAGCGGCGACTGGCTGCGCTCGAAAAAAAATTGTCCGATTCCGATCCTGCCCCCATCCAGGAACAGAAAGCATTCGATCAGGCCGTTCGCGATGCCGTCGAAAGCATGACCCAGATGAAGGAAGATCCCGAAACCGAAGAACTCGCCAAAGCTCTCGAAAAGAACGACTACGATACGGCGGCGGATATTCTGAGAGATCTGCTCAACAGCACGGATCCCAAGGATAAACAGAAGCTCGAAAAACTCGCGAAAATGTTCAAAAACCTCGCGAGAAATCTCGATCCAACCGATCCGGAACTCAAAAAAGCACTCCAGAAAAACAAGGATCTCGTCAATCAGCTCAAAAAGGAACTCAACAACGACAAGCTGACCGATGAGGATAAAAAAGCCTTTAAGGATGCCGCCAAAAAGCTCGATGATGCCGAAAAGCAACAGCAGCAGCAACAGCAGCAGGCGAACAATCAGGCCGAAAAAGCTCTCGATAAGCTCAGCAAGGCCATGAACAAGACCTCGAAGGATCTGGAAAAACAATCTCAGGATGCAGAATCCGAACAGGATCCGAATGCGCAGGCGAAAAAATCCGAACAGCCTCAGGATGCCCAGGATGGCGATAAAGAAAGCCAGAAAGAAGGCAAAAAAGAGGGACAGCAGGGACAGCAGAAAGAAGGACAACAGGGACAGCAGAAAGAAGGACAGCAGGGACAGCAGCCGGGACAGGAAGGTCAGCAGCAGGGACAGGAAGGTCAGCAGCAGGGACAGGAAGGACAGCAGGAACAGGATTCTGCCGGACAGAACGGAGAACAGACTGCAGAAGATGCCCTTCGGGAAGCTGCAGAAAACAAGCGAGCCCAGGAAAAGCGCGATGCACTTAAAGATCTGGCAGACAAGATGCGCCAGGATGCCAAACAGGCCGAAGAACAGCAAAATGATGAGGCCAAACAGGATCGGCAAAAGAACATGCAGGATTTCATGGATCGCGCCAAAGGCCAGGATCAGCAAGGCCAGCAGCCGCAGGACGGCCAGCAGCCGCAGGATGGACAACAGCCGCAGGACGGCCAGCAGCCGCAGGACGGTCAGCAGCCACAGGACGGCCAGCAGCCACAGGACGGTCAGCAATCGCAGCAAGGCGGTCAGCAACAGCAGCAGGACGGCCAACAGGACGGCCAGCAGCAGGGACAGCAAAACGGCCAGGAAAATGGCATGAATGATTCGGAACCCGGCCTGGAACCCAGCAGCGGACACGATACCACCGAAGGCGATGCGACTTCGATGAAAGTCAATCTCAAGGATGAAAAGCTCTCCGGGATGGATACCGGCCAGCAATCAACCAGTGAAATTATTGAATCCGCTGGTCAGAAGGGATTTGCCAGCGAATCCTATAAAGAAGTTTATCAGACGTACGAAAAAGCAGCAGAGGAGATTCTCGAATCCGAAGAAGTTCCTCAGGGTTATCGCAATTATGTCGAAAAATACTTCGACATGATCCGCCCCCAATAACCGCGCACACATTGAATAAGGTTGTACCATGGCACAAGACATTGCAAAACAGGTTGAACAGTTTCAGGCAAAAATCACTACGCTTCGAAACGAAATTGGTCGCATGATCGTCGGACAGCATGAAGTCATTGATGCCGTCATATTATGCCTGCTCGCCGACGGGCAGGTATTGCTCGAAGGCGTTCCGGGACTGGGCAAAACCATGCTCGTGCGCACGCTTTCGGAAGCCATTGACTGCAAATTCAGCCGTGTTCAGTTCACCCCCGACATGATGCCGAGCGACATTCTGGGCACGAACATGATCGTCGAAGACGAACGCGGCAATAAATGCTTTGAATTCCAGAAGGGGCCGGTGTTTACCAACATTCTGCTCGCCGACGAAATCAACCGTGCCACGCCCAAAACGCAGGCTGCTCTGCTCGAAGCCATGCAGGAAAAGAGCGTTACGGTCGGCAATACCACTTACCATCTCGAAGCCCCGTTCTTCGTCATGGCGACCCAGAACCCCCTCGAAATGGAAGGCACCTACCCGCTGCCTGAAGCTCAGCTCGACCGATTCCTCTTTAAAGTCAATGTACCGTTTCCGACCAAGGATGAGCTGCACGAAGTGCTTAAACGCACGACAGCCGGAAAACAGCCCAAAGTTTCGGCAGTCATGTCCAAAGAAGAGATTCTGGAACTCCGTCAGCTCGCATCGCAGGTTCCGATTGCCGATCACATTCAGGATTATGCACTCAAACTCGTTCTGGGAACGCATCCCGAAATTGATGGCTGCACCAAGATGATCAAGCAATACGTCCGATTCGGATCGAGTCCGCGTGGTGCCCAGGCCGTGATTAAAGCCGCAAAAATTCACGCCATCTTTGACGGTCGGTTCAATGTTTCGAATGACGATATCCGCTTTGCGGCAATTCCGGCACTCCGCCACAGAACGATCCTCAACTTCGAAGGCGAAGCCGAGGGCATTTCGACCGACGATATTTTGCGCGATTTGATCAAGAATACGAAAGAAACTGCCGAAAAATAACGAAGATAACCCATGTCCCTGTTTGATGAAGCCTTTTTGAAAAAAATCGAATACCTTTATGTCATGTCCAAAAAGGTATTTACCGGAAAACTGCGGGCTGAGCGCAAGACGCGCAAAGTTGCATCCGGTATCGAATTTGCGGATCACCGGAACTATGCGCCCGGCGACGATTTCCGTGCGCTCGACTGGCGCGTGTACGGCCGCACCGAAAAACTGCTCGTCCGCCTTTTTGAAGAAAAAGAGGATCTGTCGATCTACTTTCTCATTGACTGCTCGGGTTCGATGCATTTCAACGATGATGCGAAGCTCAATTATGCCAAGAAAATGGCTGCAGCTCTTGGCTATATTGGTCTCTGCAACCAGGATCATGTGAGCTACATTGCCTTTAACGGCAAGGTTATCGAAAGGCTTGCCCCGACGAGCGGCCGCGGACAGATCTTCAAGATTTTCCAGTTTCTTGAAAAACTAAAGGGCGAGGGACAGACTTCATTCGAAGACTCATTCAAGACGTTTGCGAGTGAGAACCGGCGCAGGGGGGTTGCTGTCGTTATCAGCGATTTCTACAATCCGGAAGGCTACGAAAAAGCCTTGAATTTCCTGCATTATCAGCAATTCGAGACTTATGTTGTACACATTGCCGATGAATCCGAATTCGATCCGAAAGTTCACGGCGATGTTACCCTGATTGACGATGAGACGGGAGAGCGCGTCGATCTTACGATGACCCCCAGACTCGTCGCAAAATATCAAAAGGCATTCGAAACACTCTGTCTGAAGATGGAAGCCTACTGCGTTGCACGCCACATGCTCTATTTCAGGACGCCGGTATCGACGCCGTTTGATGAAATCGTACTCAAGGTATTCAGAGCCGGAGGTTTCCTGAAATGATATTCAACGGATATACTCCAGAGGCCATTCTGCCATATCTGATCGGTCTTGCGGTCATCATTGCCATTCTGTATCTGCTCAAGGTTCGCAGGCGCGCCGTTGCGGTTCCCTATATCGGACTGTGGCGTGAGGTGCTCGAAAAATCATCGCACCGCAGGTGGCACGACTGGATCAAGCGCTTTATCAGCTATCTGATCTGCATTCTGGTCATTGGCCTGATTGCGCTGGCATTACTGGACCCACGGCAGGAAGAGGACAACACGGCGCACAGGCATGCCATCATCATCGTGGATGCGAGCGCATCCATGGCTGCAGATAGCGGCCGGGAGGAATGTCCGTCCCGATTTTCCTGTGCCATCAAGGATGCCAGGGAACTCGTCGATCACATGCGCCCGACGGATCGTGCCGTCATCATCGAAGCCTCCGGCATTGTCAGTGCCGTTTCGGGACCATTCCAATCCGACAAGGCTGCACTCGATAAAACGCTTTCGACGATTGCCGTGCGTTCGACCTCCATGGATATGCATAAAGCCATCGAACTGGCTTCACACCTTGCACAGGACCGAGAAAATCCCGAAATCTATCTTTTGACGGACGGTCAGTTCGACAATGCCGATGAAATTTCGAAGATCCTGCCCCGGACGGCAGCCTTTGAGCAGAGAAATTACGGTACGCCATCTGGAAATCTGTCCATCGAAGCTTTCAATGTTCGCCGGTATATTGCCAACAGACTCGGTTTTGAGGTCTTTTTTAAGGCGCACAATGGTTTTGAACAGCCCGTGACAGCGCGCATGAAAATCATGGCTCTGCCGGATTCCGAATCGACATTTGACCCGGAAAAAGATCACGATATCATCGTCGAAAAGACCCTGACACTTGCCTCAGGTTCTTCGGAACTTCGTCTCTACGACAATCTGACGCTCAGTTCGAGCCGAATGGCTGCGACACTCGAAATCATCGATCCATCGGATCTCGTCGATCCGATGCCCATCGACAACATCGCATACGCGCGGATTCCGGATTATGCCAAACCGGACATTGCCTGCATTACACCGGGCAACCTGTATCTGGAAGCGGCACTGCTTCTGAACGAGAATTACCGTGTTTCCTTTATGAAGCCTACGGATCCTGACATTCTCGGCGATGGCGGAATCGATCTTAAAAAGCTGAGTGCAAATCACGACATCGTCATTCTGGACAATTCGTACCGAAACCTTCCCCACGTTCAGAAAGAGGACTGGGAGGGCCGCGCCATCTTTATCAATCCCGAAGTTGAGGATTCGCCGTTCAAGGCCAAAACCGTCGAATCTCCGATTATTGAGCGCGTGAATGCCAAACATCCGGTTGCGCGCTGGCTCAGCCTTAAGAACCTCAATATTTCGAAAGCCAATGTTTTTTCGGGTGTTCCCAACAGCGATCTCGTCATGCGCGCCATCGAAGGGCCGCTGATGGCGACGCGCAAGACGAATTCCCAGCGTTTTCTGGCCATCGGATTCAGTCTGGTCGAAAGCGATCTCATTTTCCGCGTCGGCCTGCCGGTTTTGTTCATCAACACCATCGACTGGCTCATGGATGAAAACGCCGAGCCGCTTCGCGGCTATCCGACGGGTAATGCCTGGCATGTGAGGATTCCCGGCGACCTTGCGCACGTCGATGTCATTCGTCCCGATGGTTCGAAACTGCAATCCCTGCCGGTCTATGACGGTTCGGCTTCGATTTACGGCGAAATGTCGGGATTTTATCGCGTACAGCGTCCGGAAACGAAGGACGAAGTATTTGAATTCGCCGCCAATTTTTCGAACATGGCAGAATCGGATCTGTCACAGACGCCGTCCATGCTGCAGGGCCGCATTCATCTGAAAACGACGCTTTCGGACCTGGAAACTGAGGACGAAGAAACCTCGTGGATCATCCGTCTGCTTTCGAAACTGCCGGTATCCTCGCAGTATTTGTGGGTGCTTGCGCTGCTGATTGCGATGGGGATGCTGACGGTCGAATGGCTGACTTATCACCGTCGTTGGACCGTATAACCCCCATAATATGCATTGCCGGCCGTATGCCCAAAGGCATAGGCCGGCACAGATGAGCCGTATTTTGTCACAAAGATACCGGAATGTTTTTGATTCCGAAGCGTTTGTTAATGAATTGGAGCAGGTTTTTATGCATCTTTGTGACAAAAAAGGCGAATTCACATACAAACTGGCATAAAATTTTATTTTTTACCGGAACTGCCCTATGATCGTCGGGACAAGTCCTGTAAGGGCAATTTATCCCCATCATGATATTGGAGAAACGATATGAGAAAATACGCATGGTTATTCAGTTTATTGCTTTGTGTGGCACCAGCGTCCCTGTATGCTCAGTCGGCAGAAGCTCCGGCGAGTCAATCCCAGGCCCAGGCGAGTGAAGTGAATGATCCGAGCAAGATGCTGCCGGCAGAGATTGAGGCCAGATTCAAGGCGCTGCGCTCAGATCCGGATCCAGATCAGCTCGTTCGCGATGCCCATTACTGGGTTTCGAACGAAAACGCACACTACGTGTGGTATCCGCACATCAAGGATATTGGCGGTGTGTTGTCGGGAGTAGGGACTGACCAGGTTTACCTTCTGGCCGGATGGAGCAATGCATCCATTGTCATTCCGATGGATTTCGACAAGCAAATCCGCAACCTTCATTTTGCTTATGGTGCCGCATTTCTCGCATCAGAAAACATCGAAGAGTTCAGAAGTTACTGGAAGAAAGAGAACGCCGAGAAGATGAAAGCCGCACTGCAGAAGTATTTTCCGGAACAGACGGATGCAGCCATGAAGGCCTGGAAGAGCGGCGTCAAGGAAGTCAATGGCCGGTTCAACCGCGTCATCAAGAAATACAATGGTTTGAGCAAATTCCTGACGGATCAGGCGGCATCCAATCCCAAGCAGTATGCGGCAAATGCCAAGAAATTCACCGAAACCATCCCGACGTTTCTGACGGACGAAGGCCAGTATCAGCGCATTCGCAGACTTTGGCAGAACCACCGCGTATTCCCGCTGTGCGGCGACTTGACGGGTGATCGTGCGATGCTCGACATTGCCAAGGCGCTCAAGGATTCCGGCCTGAAGATGACGATTCTTTATCCGTCGAATGCGGAACATTACTTTGAATATGGTCCAACGTACCGCCGCAACATCATCGAGATGCCGTTTGCCGACAATTCCAAGATTCTGCGCACGCGCCAGATGGCATTCCTGGGACTGGCCGAAGACGAGGACTATCACTACAACATGCAGAGCGGTGCGAATTTCCAGCAGTGGCTGAAGGTGAATATTACCAAGGAACAGAAGGAAATGCTTCGCAAGCGTTCGAAGACCGAGACGACCGGTCTGTCGGTACTCGACATCGATCCGCCGCAATCGAAGAAAGCACCGACAATTGCGCCCATTCCTGCGAATTAGAATATTTATTTGTATGGGGGAATCAGTTCCCCCATACCCTCCTGAAAAATTGCCGTTTTTACTTTGTTTTATCGGCATTTCCGTACCTTTGTATCCTGTCCGGATATTGACTGAATTTCTGCGATGATGGAAATGCGATGATGTGGCGTTTCGGGTAACCTGAAGTTGCCTTCAATGAATCCACAGCCGTTGCCATTGAACTGCGTCAGGCCATAAAATCGAGTATTTTCAAGGGAATTTTGAGTCTGCTGCAGCAGCCTGACGATCACAAATAAAAAAAATCAAAAAAAATGTTGCAAAACCATTTTTTTCGTGTATGTTGAAGGAACCAAAGAAAGAAAAAGAGTAGGTAGGTTTTAAATTCTTCGGAATTATTATTTTAATTCTTCGGAATTGATTTTGGTTCTGCGGGATTGTTTTCTGAAATG
>JAEEGL017079193.1_pt1 | contig 12838 bp, 14 predicted proteins | sample 9134231 | NCBI WGS metagenome assembly JAEEGL01 (sample SAMN16246548, study PRJNA631951) | gut metagenome | biome: gut microbiome; feature: rumen; material: fiber-attached | host: Bos | place: Iran: Karaj | collected 2018-10
ACGATGATCCTCGACATCTACCACGCGCTCGAGCACCTCAAGGAGATCATGCTGCTGCTCGGCTACAAGGAGAAGACGGACGAGTGGACGGAATGCTTCCGCAGGTGGAAGCGCATGTTCAAGGATGGGCGGGTCGATGAGTTCCACAACTGGCGGGTCAAGGATCTGGCACAGGTCGCAGCATGACGATTACGGTCTGTCACTGCATAAATTCAGCGGCTCACCCTTGCATGGCGTTTCAGCAAGTTGCGTGAACTTCTTGTGTAAGATCAAGGTCCGGACATTTGAACTGATATCACAGGATCAATTACTACCAACAACTGAAACAATGTACTGGTCGCCGTCCAGCGTACAAAGCTCCCAATCGCCATCAAGAGCGCGTCTCGGCTCGGTGAACACAAGTGGATGTCCGTCCTTGTCGAAGAGCATGGCCTCGGCATTTAGGAATCCGTATCGTTCGCCGCTCTTTCGAAAAGTCGTGTGTATTGAGATTTCCATCTTCTTCCCATCTGCGAAAGAGACAGCCCACTTTACAACTGGATTCCAATCTTTGAAGCTATGCCTCTCGAAGTCCACCCTGTCAGCACGGAGGAGATCGTTCCAATCCCTGAGGATCTGGGTTGGTATAGGAATCGTCTGTCGTTGCTCGTTCATGTACCAGCACGCTATCTTGCATCAACTGCCTGATTTCCTTTCGGTTTCTAGGAGCTTCCTCGTGAACTCTTCGAGTTCGTCAATGAGTTCCTGTTCCTGGCGTTCCAGATCGGCCTTCTCGCGATCCAGGGACTTTTCAGCCTCGCGGGCAGCACCAGCATGTCCCTGTTGCGCAGCCTTCCAATACCATTGATCGGCCGCTTTCTTGTCCTTGGCCACGCCTTTGCCCTTGGCGTACATCTGGCCAATCATGAACTGCGCGTCGGCGTCCTTGTCCACATTTGCGTTTACCAGCAGACTGAACGCGATCTTGAAGTGTCCTTGGTAGTAGGCTGCCTTGCCCAGCCTGATTTGTTCTTTGGTTTCGGAAAAGAAATCCACCGCGAATCTGACAAACTGCGGTTCGGTTAGACACAGGATATTTCGTCTTTCATAGACGGAAGCGTCAATTCGCCTTTGGGGATGGAGGATGAACGCCATCGTTTGTTCGGAACAAGGTTCATCCTTTGCAAGACACTCTTTTGCCTTTTCAAGACTGAGCGCCGCCTCATCCACATCCGTTTCCAGATCTATCGGCCAGACCAGTATGCAACCTGTGTCTGAACCTATTGCATACTGCGCGAACCCCTCGCCCAACTTGCAATGCGGGAAAAGTTGAATCGTTGGGATATTCGCCTCAACAGCCTTAAACCAGGCAGGCTGGTCAGACGGGCCGCCACCATTCGGGACCAAATCGTCATTTTGTTTGCTCATATCGTTGCTCTCCTTTATTGCCAAACACCTCTACAGTTTTCTTTCTGCGCAGATCGTCTCCCAGGCAGAGTTAATGCGGCTCATCATTTCAGACGCCTCACGTACCTGCCGTTCAGAGCATCCCCTCGCTCGCATCAAATCGGGATGATGACGCTTCGCTGCGGCGCGATAGGCCCGACGCAACACTTCGTTTGAGTCAGAACTGTGACAACCAAGTAGTTCGTATGCTTCCTGTAATGGCGTTTGGGGCGGTGGGGGCGGTGGTTGCCGACGCTGTTCCGACCTTTTCCCCTGATTTGTCCGCCGCTGCTGCCGCGTCGACTTTTGACTTTTGTGTGCCCTATTCTCATGATGAGGCTCTTCCTCTTCGACTTCACGGAATGACGCACTACGCCGACGATAGAAGAACGTGAAGTAGTTTGGCGGTAGTCCAAGCGGAACACACAGATCGCGTAATGCACTCTTATGCGATGGCTTGAGCACGCCCTTTGCGCAGGCGACATCCCAAAGCAATTCATATACCGCGAGGCAATCTTCCGGCGTAGCCCACTCTTTCTCAAATTCAGCGGCAAGACTACAAAGAGAGGTCCGCCCATTCTTCGAGGAGTTGAACACCGAAACGCAGAATTTACGGCGAGCCATTGCACGCGGGAAGCGGGCAAACGCGCCCTCCGCCGCATGGGCCTCCCAAGCATCAACCTTGCCGTCAACCTTTGCCATCCTCGCCAAAATGCCAAAGAGTCGGCGAAGAAACATATCCTCCCGATGCCTGATACGCTTGCCAATGCTGTCGTTCTTCACAACCCTTCCCTTTCAACACGGTTACTGCATCTTTGTACCGTAACCCATTCTTTTGACTACCTCGGCGAAAGCAATCGCTGGTCTGCCGCCGCCTTGGTGCATGTACGGAGCACCTTCGACACGTCTGGTCTCATAGCACACGACAAGTACGTACTTCGGATCTTCAGCAGGAAAGAAACCAGCAAAACTTGCAATGTATCTGTCGGTCTCGTATTCGTAGGAGTCGGGCTTCATTCGCTGCGTGGTCGATGTCTTACCAGCGATGCGGACACCCTCGACCGCTGCGCGTCGCCCTGTGGCTCTTCGCGGGACAAGGCTTTTGGCGATATCAGGAGGGTCCTCATCCTTTAGGCCATCAAATCCTTTGAGATCGTCAGCTTTAACCGCCCCTTCAAGGATAGCGCACGTACTGTCTGCCGCCCTGTTCGACACGGCCTGCACCTTGTTTGTGGACACAGCATGCGTGTACAATGTCGCACCAGATGCATCAGTTATCTTCCTAACAATATACGGGTCAACACGTAGCCCGTGATTTGCCAATGTCGCATAAGCGCGGGCAATCTGGATGGAGGTAATTTCCACACCTTGTCCGATGGGGATTCTCGTTCTGTGTAGCCTGCACCATCGATCAGGCGGCAACAGGCATCCCAGTTTCTCGCCCGCAAAGCCAATCCCAGACCTTATGCCAATGCCAAACTTGTTCAGAATGTCGTATTCCTTGTCCCGGCCAACGAGTATCCCTAATTTTGCCAGCACCACGTTGGACGAGTAGGTGAGCGCATTAGAGACAGTCAACTTGGACTCCCAGATATGGCTTCCATCACTTGGCAACTTGTAATCACTGAAGTATGCCTCCAATGAGTTCGTGAACAACTTTGTATTCGGCGTAGCGATGTCCGCGTCAATAGCCGCAGCAACGGTCAGCGTCGACAACAGGTGACCCGGCATGAACATCCTTGTAAGGGCAAACGGACGAGGCGCATCGGCATCGCCACCACAATCGGCAAGCGCCAAGACGGCTCCGTCCTCAACTGACATAAGAATTGCCCAACCAACTCCCGTGTCGTTTGTGTCCGCATAACGACAAAGCGTCTCTGATGCGATACGTTGCAACGTCGCAACTGTCGTCAATTCCGCCACGCATCCTCCGCCGGTACTTACGACACATTGGCTGTCATTCGCAAGGTTCGACAACGCGGCATTTTTCATCGTAGGGATGTCTATCGCATGCATAGAAGTGTCTTGCGCTGGGGCAAGACCGTGAGCGGTGCCGTATTCGCATCCTGTAACAGCCAATAGCCCTATTGCGGTTATTACGGTGGCTTGGCTTACTTTAATCTTGGCGTTCATGGTTCGTTTCTTTCTGTAATTTTATTTTACCTTTTCTGACTCAGAATGGCAATTCGAACTCGCCTGTGATGCCTGCTGCCTTCGCAAGGAGCTCGGCCGTCTTTTGGGGTGATGGTAGGTTTTCATAGTCGCATTCCGCTTCTCGCGGTTTGTTCTGGTCGTTCATATCAGACTCCTTTTCTTGATGTTGCTTACTTGAAAGTTCTTACTTGTTCCAATTGTCTGGATTCTTTATAAACTGATTCATCTTCTCCTCGACAACAGCAGTATCCATTTGAGGCAACTCACATTCCAGAGGTGGCAATGAATCGAGATGCTCCTGTAATGATATAAGCTTGGATCCTCCACTCTGCCATGTCCTCACAACAGTCCCCCCACTGTACTTGTCGTGTATTTCACTGAACATCTCGTCTTCGTTCAGTACAATACAGACGCTTGGTAACACGACAAGCGTCTCAACCATTAACCTCGGCACTATTTCTTCAAGGTGCCTACCGCATTTCACTGCCTGGAAGATAGGAGATGGCCTCTGCCGCAGAGATTTACCGACCCAACATGGCCGGCACCCCCAAAAGGCACTCTCACTGGCGCGCCACCATCCCAGAAAGTTTCCATGAACTACAATGAAGCAACGATTGGCGAGAGTTGCTATGTCAAAATCATATATATGCGCTACTCCGGGGCGAAATCTCGCTATGAAATTCCCACCTTCTTTTTCTACTGCACCATCTACGGCACTTTCGATTTCCTGCTCAATGGACATCAACCTTACAGTGGTCTTATCGTGTTCCTTTTCTCCGTCGGAACCTTCAGCAGAGTTCTCAGTGTCCATCAAAATGCTTTCAAAGTTAGGTGTATCCAATTCTGAAATATTCATCGTAGATTTCACGCGATCCTTCTCCTCGATAGATGGACGAAGCAACGTCAATGCGTCGCATTTATAGACCTCGATACCGTTCTCTGTTGACGCCATCATGCCTGACATATCGCTGAATGCACCATACTTGAGGTTATAGAGCTTCCTTTTTATCTGAGTGCTTTCATCCGCATTATATCCATCCCCAACTTTGACTACCATTGAAAAATTTGGACGGAAGTACAGCTCGTCCGGCGAATTCCCGAACAGAAAAGCGGCTTCCTTTTTGATGAACTCGAAAGGTGCAGATCCCGTCAGCATGATGCCGCATTCATCTTCGTGAGAGTACAGCTTCAGTTCGTCGTACTCTGCGACATCTATAGGCGTCTCTCTACGTGACCACGCCGACACGAATCCTGCCGAGTCGCTGATTACGGAGTCGTTATTGATATCATCCATGACTTACGGTCCTCTCTTTCCTCGTTTCTTGGATCAACCCGACCAGTTCATCCTGAAACACGACTTTCTTCTTCTTCAAAAGTGACGTAAAACGTTTGAGCAACACCTTCTCCGAATTCAGATATTTTTTAACATGTGCATAGCGTTCATCCAGCATACGCTTGACTATTGGGGAAACCTCTGTCCATTTCAGTCCGCCTGGAGGGATGCCAAGGCCATACTCTTTTGAGAACCCTGCAGCTATATAGCGTATTGCATACTGAGTAGCACGATCCAGGTCGTTGATTGCGCCATCTGACGCCTGTCCCAATATCTCCTGCGCCGCACGCCCCGCCAACGCTATGTCTATGGAAGCAACAAGCCCGCTCCTCGTAGCGCTCTTAAGCCCTGCGTCAACCTGCTCGACAAATCCAAGCCGCTCGCCATGCGGAAGTATAGAGGTCTGGACAAATTTTCGCCCGTTCTTCACGCAGAGTATCGCATGACCGGCCTCATGCTGTGCCACCAATTCGGCATCATCGTTGTCCAATGCCTGCGCCTCGCTAAAGATGCCTTCGACAACTGCATGTCGTGACTTGAGGTAGTCCGACTTTGACGCAGACGAAGCGGCCGTTGACAACGCCATGTCACGGACAATAGATTGTATCGTGGCTGGTGCCAGATTTTCCGTAGTTGCAGACATGAACTCGACCAGCTCTGGTTCTAAGGATATTCCGCAGTCATCGGTCGTCATCTTTATCAATCTGCGACGATCCTCCTTCTCCAATGGAGAAAACACGATTGTTTGTCCAAATCTGCCTGCCCTCGTGATAGCATCGTCCAATGCTCCCACTCTGTTTGTGGCACCGATGTAGATAATCTTGGATGCAGGGTCTTTCGTGAATCCATCAATCATCTGAAGAATGAGATTCTGCCGCTCTATGTATCTTTCGCCTTTCCCGTCACGCTCGGCACCTACTGCATCTATTTCGTCGAGGAGAACCAGAATCCCTTCTCTGGAATATTTGCGTATGGATGAGAATGCGGAAATGACTGCCGAGGGACTGCACAGATCATTGCAGTTTAGAACTACGTAAGGTTTGCCGATATACGAGGCTAGCGCCCGAAGAAAAGAAGTTTTTCCGCAACCGGGCGGTCCGACCAGCAACACCCCCTCCGGCTTGACTGCCGTCTTCCCCGAAATGTAGTTCTCCAATTTCATTGCAAAGTCCAACGGGGCGGATATTCCAACCAATCGCTCAAAGGAGTCAGCCGCCGATGGTGGAGCCACGGAAACTATGCCGTCCGTTATGGCCGGAAGTAATACATACCCTATTGCCTCTATTGTGAGCGTAGCAACCATTCCACAGACGGACAACGACGATTTGACCGTCATCCGCTTGCGCATGTGCAAATTCTCTTCTAGAGCGGCGAGATCAAGCGTCGGCGCACCCTTAACCTCAACCTTGAGCGTCTTGACACACCGTAAAGCCATCGGCGACTCAAGCATCTTCATACGAAGCGGAGCCACCACGTCAGCGACAATCGCTGGTAGAGCACGAGCGTTGAGAGATGGAATTGTCTGGACGAGAAAGTCTGATACGACATTCGCATCCATCTGGATCGAGCGGAAAGAATTCTTAAACCATCCAAACTCATGCTCGACCGTGCGATGCATCAAAGCCCTAGCCCCCTCAACATCAAATGGGTGCATCTTCACAACCACCGAACATTGTTCAACAAGCGCCTGGACGTTCTTGCGTGCATCGCTGGATTCGATGCCGATACACATCTCCTCGGCAATGCGAGCGCGAGCAGCACCTCCAACCATGCTTGTGCCAGAATCAGCGTCAGAACAGAAATCGCAACCGGCCGATGAAAGACATATGATGATTGAATCCCTGAAATCTACGTCCTTTTCCAGATATTCATCCCGCAGAGTACCTTCACCTATCGCATTCAAAATATGTGTTAGGGCACGAGGATGAATCCTGTCGATGTTGTCAATGCAGATAGGACGTCCAGGATTTTCGTACACTGGTTTCGTAATGGCTCCACCATGCGGGCCTTTCCAGGTCTTGTTACAGCCCACAGGCTCATTGGCTTCCTGTTCCGTTCCATATAGCGCCCCGTTGAGTGTCAAGCCCTCGCATCCTAGCTTATTGACACGTACAACAGCGCCCATCAATTCATTCGCTAGGAATGTCTTTCCTGTACCAGGGGGCGCGGCAAGAAAAATTGACAGCGGTCGATCTCTTTCTTCGCGAGGTGTCCGCCAGAATCCAAATAAAGCATCACAGATCTGGTTGATTGCCGTTGTCTGACCTATTACAGAATTCAGCAGTGCCTGTCGGACTATGGATACTTTCTTTATTACATCTTGAATGTTGCTTCGCTTCGACAAGCGGCTCATCTTCTTGACTGCGTCTATGATCTTCAACTTGTCGGCCAGAGGATTTATGCCATTGGCACGCATCACCTCGGCGACCGGCCCAGAATCATCCGTATCTAACAGTAGTGCCGCGCCAACATGTTGAATGTCCACTTGATTTGAACCACAAGCCTCAAGCACCTCGCCAAGAACACCACCTTGTACAGCAAGGACCCGATATGTCTCGCTGGAGAAAGAACGCTCTGAGTCCTTGTCTTCAATGGTCGCTCCCAAAGGGAGTTTATCGGCAAATGTGAGGTGCTTGCATCCTGTCAAACGATTGAACATTCTTGGAGCAATAGCGCGAACAGCAAGAAACAAGTGTCGCCGTTCCACCAATGCGATGCCTTCATTTTTCGCGATGGCTACTGCCTTGTTCAGCAAAGCAGTATATCGATCCGTGAACTTCCAGTTACTCATTATGCCTCCTATACGCATTAAACATTTACGGTTTGAGTATCTCATGTGAGATGTCGAACATGAGACGAAAGAAATGCCGCACCAACAAGAACCCGAAAAGCAATGTCAGAACGGTTGCCCAGACAAGCAAGTGTATCGTAAACCTAATGAATGACCTTATCATAATCATTGCTCCCTAGCTCTTGAACATGCCGACTACCTGCGCTGCTCGTAATGAAGTTGAGCGTTGCAACAAGAGCACACTCCGTCGAATGACGCCAGATGTTTTAGATGGCTCGCATCCAATTCCGCTTTGCAGCGCCAGCAAATCACAGTAAAGCGAGCCGCCTGCGGGCTTACAGGTTCTTCTTTTACACTCGGCTCTTCTCTTGAAATATGATTTGCAGAAAACGACCTCCACCATTCTTCAATCTTGTCTTGAGGCCTGTACTTTCCGCAAAAAGCTCCAACCAAAACGCATGCGGCAGCAATCACCATATAGTTGAAAAAGCTTGACAGTTTCTCGCGCCAATCAGACGACCTCCTTCTGGATGTGTAGGAAGAATATTCCGAACGATAAGGCGTCGATCCATACGAATAATCATCGCCTATCATATCGCCAGTCTCTTCATCATAGTGCATAGCAACACCTTTCGTTCGGAATATTCACAAAACCATCTTTGCTTTAGGCTTCACCGCCATTGTCCTCCGGTTGCGCTGGGATATCATCATCACCAGTATCAAGTTCATCGCTCCGGCCTCCACAGCAAGTGCAGTCGGCACGCCGCGAAATGGCTGCACCGTACCAACGCTGTGGGCAAGGACGATGCGCAGACTTGTCAAATGGCGCCCAGGCCTCCGTGCGGAAATACTTTTCACGCCTGTTGACGTATAGGAAGTAGTTGAATGCCGAGAACTCCTCCGTAAACTTTGCATAAGGGTTCTCTTCGAGGCTTCTGGCCAATTCCCAAATTGTCATACGTGCGGCAAAGGCTGTTATCGCCGAAATGTCGGTTGAGATGCCAGGGAGTATTGCGAAGTCATGCATTTCTTCTGGTGTGCAGTATGCGGCAAGACGCCCCGACTTCTTCGCAGATTCAAAGTCGTCAACCTCTTCTGGGGCGTACCCTACGGATCCGTAGAGACACTCGTAGCATGCCTCACCTGGGCGTGAAATAAAGCAATCGCCGGACTCCGCCCTCGTTGAGCACCGCGTGAAGATGCAAGGCTTGTTCGCTATTTGCAGTCCGTTGGCGAACAGGATTCGGCTGATTCTGTTGTCCGTTGAAACAACTGCAATGTCCACGTCTGCAAGAAGCTCAACCATCAACTCGGTATCCTTTGTAATGTCCTTAGTGACCTTCTTGACATTGCAGCACGGATTCTTGCCGTTGATCCGCTCCGCAAGGACATCAACTTTCAACCGCCCGACATCAGCTATAACAGCATCGCGGAGTCGGCTCAAGTTGGACGCCTCTACACGGTCAGGATCGACAAGTACCAGCCCCCCAACACCGGCCATCGCCAGATGCATTGCGATATCACCACCCATGCTACCGCAACCAAGAAGCAACACGCGCTTGTCCTTCAGCAGAGGGGACTCAATTAGGCCGAATCCCAACGAGTGCTGCGTCTGCGATGCTGGCACGACAAGAATCGTGGGGATTGAGCGTTCCCCATCTGAAGTCTTCTCGACCACGGACGCATTACCGTTCTCGTCAATTGATACTACGTAGCGAACATCCTTGGACATCATTTCCGATGTGTAATCACCCCAGACAAACAAGGCTGCATCGACAGTTCCTTTCGCTAAAACATCTGCCTCCCCGCGCACAATGCGGACTACGCCTTCACCCTCAATGGTGTAGGCGTAGCCACGCAGAGACTGCGTGTCGGAACGAATCAAGTCATCCCCACGTAGGGATGCGACAGTGATGTCGCATCCGAACGTGGAAGTGAAAGAACGCCCCAGTAGCGTGCCGAACTTGTGCCCCGGCTGCTGACCAGCAGAATCAGTTGTGGATTCCCTCCGAGGCGTAACCTCCTCTACATTCCCGGTCTCCTCGCTGTAGTCATAGCGCGGAGGTGCATCATTGCCGCCAAAGTTCTGCGTCATCGCAGCGCGGTTCAGATGCCCAAACTGGCTACGGACAATGTTGCTACCGGTTTCGGGCTTCACTGACATAACCCCGGTCTGCGTGTTATAATCAAGCAGTTGGGGTTTCCCACTCGTGTTCTCGCGCAACGCGCGTTCCAGACACTGCGTATCATAAGGCAATTCGTAGCTCATTTGTTTGTTCCTTTCTTGTGCCACTTACATGGCGAGCACATCGAAACGAATCACAGTGTCTCCACGAATGGATGCGACGGCGATGTCGCATCCAAACGTAGAGGTGAACGAACTTCCCAACAACGAGCCGAACTTGTGACCCGGCTGCTGTGCGGAGTGAGTTGGCGTGGATTCCGCAGGCGGCAGGACTTCCACCATGTTACCGTTCTCATCGCTGTAGGCGTAGCTCGGAGGCGCATCGTTGCCCCCAAAGTCCCGCGTCATCGCTTCACGGCAGAGGCACCCAAACTGACTAGCGGGGGTGTTGCCGTTAGCGGGGATCACGGACATATTCCCGTCACGAGTGTTGTATTCGAGGAGTTGCGGCTCCCCGCTCGTGTTCTCGCGCAGTGCCCGTTCCAGGCGCTGCGTGTCACGTTCCATTTCGTAGCTCATTTGTTTTTCCTTTCTCTTTTTATCCCATGCACTGCGCATGGAAATTGTCAATCCTTGTGGGACAGGTAACATTCGATGTTCCTGCCTGTTGCTAGATGGCAGTGATAGGCATAAAGCCACGTGGCGGCCCGAATGGCTGTTTTGTTCAATGTGTACCTCGGCTCCCACCCAGAATAGATGCACAGGCGAGTTTCACGATTGAACGTTCCGAGAAGGTGATTGACGCGCGAAGGCTGCGTCATCCTGTTCCCATTGTAATCCCGAAGCACCATTCCAGGTGTCACAATAGGCTCGGCCTGCGGAAATGCATTTATGCCATATATCTTTACCTTGTAAACGGCATCGAATTTCGCAATCGGCAGAATGACTTCCAGCCTGGGATTTGCATCCCAGATGAACTTGAACCGATTGGATGGGAAATGGTCAAGTAGAACATTCATCTCGGCTGTATAGCGCTGTGTTGTCATCATGACTAAGCTCCTTTCTTTTCAATTGCTTCAAGTACGGATTTCAAGCCAGTTCGTAGCGGAGAACATCCGGGCTGATCTACTAGGGGGGTGTGACAATACGAACCGCCATTCCCCCTGCTGAAGAAATACGTGTTGAACGTCACTTCTTTCCCTACGATATTCGCAATCCCGCACAGGAACCGCCCAATGGAAGAGTCCTGCGACGCCAATGATGTCCGCATTGCATCGCAGTCAACACCTGACGGATGATTCAAACCCATTTTGTGGTGGGAGTGCCACTCGCCCAAATGCTGAAGGCCATATCCAACGATTGCATTGCCTATCTCAAACGAATATGCCTCGTCTGCATGAAAACGCACTTCATGATGCATGGCATTCTTTCCTGGCCCGGTAATAAGCGCAATGATAGGCAACCCTGACTCGGAATACCATCCATACATCGATCCACCAGTCTCGAGGTTGGGATACTTCATGACGTAATCGTTTATCCGCTTTTTCTCCGACTCGTAAATCATGCCAGCCGATGGTGGACGGATAAGTCCGTTGACTCCCGCCAGAGCTATGCTCCGGCAATGCTGTAACGTCAAGCGTTCAATCTCGCGTCTGAGCCGCTTGACTTCGGCTTTGTGCCGCCGCCGCGCCTGCCGTCCAGGGCTTGTTCTGTTTTTCTTTTTCACGACATTTTCCTTTCAAGTTTGTGTCAATTGACAACCTCGCCAAAAGACGCCAATATTATAGCCCATCAAGTACCTGTCAAGCGCCGGAAGGCAGGGGTGGAAAATACAACGCGGGCACCAAATGGAAATTTGGTGCCCGCGCGTTATCTGCCGCTTGAATATTGGCTAAAAGCTGTCCGCTATCTGCCTTTTGCTCTGAGTCGATTGGAAATTTGGTGTTCAGATGCAAGGGGAACCGACCAGTTTTTGATAGCCATACACAGCCGTAAAACCCTCTCTCGTCCCTTTAAATCCCGTTGAACCATGTACTTCCAGACCGCTTGCATCTTGCCGCCCAGCAGATTTTTAAACGCGACATCCACATGCCGACTCCCGCGCAGCATTGGATTACAGGACAACGGGCGCAACTGCGCAACCAACCATTCCATCATGTCGAGTGAAGGTGTCGTCATATCATTTACGACACCATGTATTCCATCCCATATCATGTCCACAACCGGAATCTTCACATCTCCCTGTCGCATCCCCTTGAGAACATTAATAGCCGCATCGATTGCGTCCCTATCCTCCTGTTCCTCAAAAGCCGAAACAGGTGCATAGGCGGAGATTGCCATTTTCAGGGCGTCAAGGCTCATCCCAAGAAGTGTCGCAAAACTAGTTAGGTATCGATCTTCTGTACTTTGTCTCTTGCACTGTCCCTTCAGGAGTTTAGACAAAGAAGACCCTGTAATGCCAAGCAAGGACGCCAGTTTCTTCTGGTCCATCTCGCCATGTTTCTGAAGCACAAGTTCCTTCAGCCGTTCTGCCTGTATCTCATCCATTCTAGACCTCCTCGGGCACGGGTAGTCGTGTAGCTTCTTTAAAGACGCGCTTCGCCTCATTTATGTCTGCGGCAGGCTCGTATCGAAGTTCTTGCCAATGCGGAATACGATCCTTCTCCGGAAGATCCTGCAAAAACTTTGCTATGCTATCAACATGCTCTTTAAGTATCTTTGCGGCTACAGTTGTCACGGCGGCTGCGAATTGCAGATCGGGTATTCCCGCGTGTAGAATCACCCAAGCACTCTCAAGTCTTGATGCCCTCGACGGCGGATTTTCCTGTCTTGACTGCTTAAGGTCTTCAACACGGAAATACTCGGAAGTGTCATCGTCGTTCTTGTAATGCGCTTTCAACCATTTCTCCGCCGCATCAGCTACTACTTTCGAGGTTGACGGAAACAGATGGCAATATATAAGAAGCGCCTTGCAATAGGCAACCTCCGCGCGATGCAACCAAACCTCCTC
>JAEEGL011855616.1_pt1 | contig 12837 bp, 11 predicted proteins | sample 9134231 | NCBI WGS metagenome assembly JAEEGL01 (sample SAMN16246548, study PRJNA631951) | gut metagenome | biome: gut microbiome; feature: rumen; material: fiber-attached | host: Bos | place: Iran: Karaj | collected 2018-10
CCAGTACCCGTCCTTTTTAACTGCCGCCCTTCCTTCGCAGAACGCTCCTTTGCTCCCGCTCACATCCTGGTTGGAAGACTTAAGTGCAGCCACGTCATCGAATACGGATTCTATGGCAAGATCTCCGTTTTCATCTATGAAACCCCAATATCTGCCGTCATATACGGCTGCAAGGCCTTCTGAGAAAGGCAATGCCTTCTGATATTGGAATGGTATGACCAGGTTGTCATTTTGATCTATATATCCCCAGAATCCCTTTTCATTGCAGGCAAGATACAAAGGTCCTTCGCAATGTTTCAGGAATCTGTACTTGCAGTCGATGAGCATGGACCCGTCTTTTGTATAAAGCCCGTGAAGATTCGTAGTCGTCTTCATTATTATGTTGCCGTTTTCGTCAACACCGGAGGCATCTGCATCGAGTCCTGACGGGAGAGTCGCAACGATCTTTCCTTTATTGTCGATCACATACGCAGACTCCCAATCCAGCCAGTCATGACAATCGGTGTTTTTCTGTTTCATCACGACGGCATATCCGCCGTTAAAAGGTGTCGCCAGTCCGAAATAGTGATCGCTGGCGTAATCTCTCCAATCCACTGCAGGGAAACTGCCGGCGCTGATCACCGTTTTGAAATTTTCATTCAGATATACATATTTCTGAAGAGAATCGTTTGCAACGGCCAGAACAAGAAGTCCTTCAGAGAAATGATTGCTCTCGGCTATCTGATTGGAAGCATAGGAAGTGTATATCTTAGCCCCGTCCCTGTTTATATATTCATATCCCGAATAGCTGTTCAGAATAAGGCCGTAGTCTCCTTTAAACCCTACTGCCGCAGCATATCTGGCAGGGATGACCCACTCTCCCAGTATATTGACGAATCCGAACAGGCCTGTGGAGCCGTCTCTTGCCACGGCAAGAAGACCGGTATCCCTTACACTGATAGGTTCCGGTTCTATTGTCGATATATATTCCAATGCTTCAGAAAGGTCCACGCTTTCGGACATATGACCTTCCTGAGCATCTATGGAGACATCACATGCGGCAAAGGAAAAAATACATACCGCAGCGAACAGGATCGCTAATATTTTTTTCATCGGCGTCAACCTTTCTTGTAGGAACTCTTGAGGCCCACTATCTGGTTGAATACGGGCTCGTGTTCTTTGCTCAGAACAGTGTCGGCGATATAGTAGCCTAGTCTGAAGAATTGGAACCTCTCTCCTGCAGAAGCTTCGGAAAGCGATCTTTCAGCCTTTGCTGTGAATTCGGCTATTGAATCAGGATTGAATTCGTTCTTTCCTGTTTTCTCATCAGGAAGAGCAAGAAGTCCGTATTGACGAACTTTTACATCTATACAATCGTCCTCGCTGACCCAGTGTATGGTACCCTTGACCTTCCTTGCGTCAGCTCCCGGAGTTCCTGATTTCGTATCGGGATCATAGGTGCACAGAAGCTCTGTGACCACTCCGTTCTCGTCTTTGATGACTTCGTTGCAGGTCACGAAATATGCTCCTTTGAGCCTTACTTCGTTGCCGGGATAAAGTCTGAAGTATTTCTTTTCCGGTATTTCCATGAAATCATCTCTTTCAACAAAGAGGTGCTTGCTGAAGGTGATCTCTCTCGTTCCCATGCCTTCAACGGTCTGACTGTTTTCAAGGACCAGTTTTTCGGTCTGGCCTTCCGGATAATTGCTTATGGTCAATTTGATGGGATCAAGGATAACGAACCTGCTCTCGACTTTATCCTTAAGATCATCTCTAACGAAGAATTCGAGCTGGTCCATACCTATCTCGCTGTTGGCCTTTGCGACACCTATGGCATCGCAAAATGCCTTGAGGGCCTCGGGAGTATATCCGCGGCGTCTCATTCCTGCTATGGTACAAAGTCTCGGATCGTCAAAACCCTCAACAAGGCCGGCATTTACAAGCTTAATGATATTTCTCTTGCTCATTATGGTGTTCGACAGATTGAGTTTTGCGAATTCGATCTGCTGCGGGGGTTCAGGCCATTCCAAACTTTCGAGGACCCAGTTATAGAAAGGTCTGTGGTCTTCGAATTCCAAAGTACAAAGGGAGTGGGTGATGCCCTCTATGGCGTCCTCGATGGGATGGGCAAAATCATACATGGGATAGATGCACCACTTATCTCCGGTATTGTGATGAGAAACGTGCATGACCCTGTAAATGACAGGATCTCTCATATTGATATTGGGGCTTGCCATATCGATCTTTGCGCGTATGCACATTTCGCCGTCTGCATACTTTCCCGCCCTCATATCCTCAAATATCTTCAAGGACTCTTCTATGGGTCTGTTTCTGTCCGGAGCTTCTTTTCCGGGCTCGGTGAGGGTCCCTCTGGTATCGTGGATCTCTTCAGCAGACATCGAACATGCGAATGCAAGACCCTTCTTTATGAGGACTTGAGCGCATTCGTACATCTTCTCAAAATAGTTGGATGCATAATTCAATTTGTCCCATTTGAATCCCAGCCATTTGATATCGTTTTCTATGGATCCGACGAATTCCTCGTCTTCCTTTGAAGGGTTGGTATCATCGTAGCGCAGATTACATGTACCTCCGTACTTTTCGGCTGTACCGAAATTGAGACACAAAGACTTTACGTGGCCTATGTGAAGATAACCATTGGGCTCCGGAGGGAACCTGGTAATGATATGGTGAGAGTATTTGCCTTCAGCAATATCCTTTTCGATTATGTCGTAGATAAAATTACTTTCCACTGGATTCTCCTGTTATTCAATTCACAGCCACGGCAGGGCTGTTAAAAGTGCTGATAAAGAAGGGTATAAACACCCAATATAACTAAAATATAATATCATTATATGTTCGATTTATCAAGATTTCATTGATGCACAGTCAACTAAAAAGATCCCGGCCAAAGGGCCGGGACCGTCATATCACTTTTTTCTGGATTTTCTTCTTGCTGCCTGTTTCTTCAGTATCGCCTTCGGTATCACGCCGCCGTGATCCTTCAGAGAACCTTTTGCCTTTACTTTGTAGACGCTGGCATCGTGGATCTCTTTGAGTCTTCTTTCGATCTCAGCCTCTTTTGCAGCCATGTCGGCTTCATATTTTTCTCTTGCCTTCTGAGTCGAAGCTTTCTTTTTGTCGAGTTTTTCCTTTTCCTTGGCGATCTGAGCCTTGGCTTCGTCAACGCTTATCCCCTTTTCCTTTGCAAGTCTGTAGGGATCTGTCTGAGTTTTCTTTTCAGAAGCAGCATTTTTGCTCTTAGCGTTGTTCGTGTCTTCCTGCTTCTTTTGAGCTCTCGTCGTTGCAAATATCATGATACCCATCATTCCGAAGGTGAGGAATATGGATATAGTGCTGTCAACTTTCGTGTTTCTTGTCTTGAACGTGAATGTGTATGGAACTGATATGGTATTATCCGATGTAGCTCTGGTTCCGGTGCCTACAGTAACGGTATACTCAGTGTTTGCTTCGAGATTGTTCTTGAGTATGCACCAAAGCTCATTGGGAGCCTTTGGATGATGCACTATTTCAAATGCCTGTTTATTGCCGTCAGGATCAGTGATGTTGATACAATATGTATTTATAGTATCATTCTTTTCTGTGCTGACATCTTCGTTGAAGACGATCTTGACAGCCATATTTGTGACCTGTTTTCCGGTCTCGCCATCTTCAGGTACCGTCTTGATCACCTGAAGACCGGCTGACGGATTCGGAGAGATCAAAGCGTCACTGGCAAAGATCACCTGAGCAGCGAGCATCGCAATTATCAGTACAAGTGCTGTCAAAACAGCTTTTCTCTTCATTTCAATATTTCCTCCAAGTTCTTTTTCGGCCTTTTTCTGAGCTCTCTGAAAAAATCTTTCAGGATGCCGCTGCATTCTTCCTGCATAAGACCTATAGTCTGCTCTACTCTGTGGTTGAGCCTGTCATCTGTAGTGATGTTGTTCAGCGATACGCATGCACCGCTTTTAGGATCCGCCGTTCCTATGAAAAGCCTTGATATCCTTGCAAGGACTATGGCGCCTGCGCACATGGAACATGGCTCCAGCGTGACGTACATGTCACAACCGGTAAGGCGCCATACACCGAGATTCCTGCATGCATCCTGTATGGCAAGCATCTCGGCATGATTTGTGGGATCCTTTGTGGATTCAACGCAGTTTCTGCCTCTTCCCACAATCACTCCGTCCTTTACAATTACGGCACCGATCGGTACCTCTCCACTCTCGGCTGCGAGGGCTGCTTCTTTCAAAGCCTCTTGCATGAATATGTCATACATGAACAACTCCTGCAAAACGCAACTTTTATGTTAACATAAAAGGGGATTGCATTCAATCTTTATATTGACTAATACCTATCTTTTGAGTAATAATAAGGAGCGCGCCTCCATAGTTAAACGGATATAACGGAGGTTTCCTAAACCTTTGTTGGCGGTTCGATTCCACCTGGGGGTACCAAAACAGCCCTGCCCGTTGCGGCAGGGTATTTTATTACTTATTTGCTCTTGGCAGAACGCTGTAATTGATCTTAAGGTCGTCGAGTAGCACCGTAGAATAGACCGCCGATACTCCCTTAAGTTTCTTGATATCATCTATTATGATTTGAAGAGTGCTCTGATTCTCGGTACAGATCTTTGCGATATAATCGTAATTACCGGTAACACGCGAACAGCTCATTATGGAATTGCATGATTTTACAAACTTTGAAAACTCACAGGTCTTTGGGTCTCCCGTTATGGATACCATCACAAGAGAAATGAGATTCTTATTCATTGAAGCAGGATTCAGGATCGCGGTATACTGTTTGATGACTCCGCTGGATTCAAGTTTTTTCACCCTTTCCGATACGGCAGAAAGAGAAAGATTTATCTTTTTTGACAGATCGGATATGGATATCCTTGCATTTTCCTGAAGAACGCTCAGAAGTTTTTCATCTATTACATCTATTGCCATTTTCAGCCCCCTAAAAAACAAAGTGCGCTTATGTTATCAATTCACATAAAAAAAATCAAGCGTTTTTAAAAAAACGCCTGATCTTTTATTGCTAATTACACTGTTGCTGTAAATATGTGTATTATCTTCCTGCAACCGCCACTTTAGGCAGAAATACTGCAAGAGGCCCGCTGTAAGTTCTGTCTTCGTACCTCTCCTTTGAAAATGCCAGATCTTTCTGGAGCTCCAGCAGACTTCCGTTGACAGATCCTCCCGTCAGTTCCTCTACAGTCCCGTCTTCTTTGTAGAGGAGAGCCAGTCTTATCTCTCCTTTGAAATGACCGTCGAAGGGATCCATTTGGAAATCAGAAAAACTGACTAGTTCAAGAACTCCCGGTCTTCTCATTTCAGAAAGAGCTAAACTTCCTCCCTCGCATATCACCTTGGGATAATTGCCGGTCGGTTCGATCCCGAGATACCTGCACATCCTTGTATCTCCGAATATCAGTTCCAGTTCGCCGTCCTTTACGAGACATCTTTTTCTCATGGGTATACCTTCGGATGAATACGGATTCAAAGCTTCAAGGTGAATATTCAGCTTTTCGCCCCTGATCTCGTCACCCTGGACCTTATCTCCGACCTTCCACTGAGAATATCCGGGATATACCATTCCGGCATAACTTCTTGATACGTACAGTTCAAAAAGGGTCTCAAGGTTCTCGCCCGTGAGTATGATGTCATAATTTGCAGATACCGGAGCTTCCGACGCTCTCGCCCTTGCCCTAACGTCTTCGATCGCAGCAGACACTTTCTGCCTTATCGCTTCTTTGTCGAGCTTATCATATGCGAATTGTCTGTACTGTTCCACGTCTACCGGTTTTATGCACTGGGTGACGAACTCCCCTTCTATCTCGTCGGAATCGAAGCTTACGTCAAGACCGTTAGATGCCGCTATATGTGTGAAACTTCTGCTAACGAATATCTCTGCAGAGTTTATGAATGCATCTTCGGAATCATCCACGGAGAACATGGCCTCCGCAAATTCCGAGGCTGTAGCCTCGATATCCTTTGACGCAAGGTCCGTGACACTCTTTTTTCTGTCTTCTTTTACAGGGTCTGCTAGTTCATACCATGGATTTTTAACAAAAGATGCGGCAAGATATGCGCTTCTTAAACGGCTTTTTATCTCTTCATCGGACATACCCGGACTTAAAAATGTATTGCTCTCTCCTCTGAATTTCTTTCCGCCTTCCTCAAAGTCGCGAAACACAGTAACGGAGTATTGCGTCATTTTCTTTATTCTTGGAATATCCAGTTTTTTTCTGATGAAATAGAGCTCGGCTGTATCTTCTACAGACTCAGACAGTCTCCAAGTCTCAATACCCTCTGCCTTAAGCAGTTCAACTATTTTTTCAAACATAGTTTCGCCTCCTTTAACCCAGACGGATCTTTGCTTTGATCCAGGGGCCGCCGTCAGAGACTTTGACCCACTCTTTATGTCCTTTGCCACAGGCGCCTGAACCTGCAAGCTCCACCGTCTCGGACATCATGGAGATCGACTTTAAAAGATCCGGAACGTAGCCTGTAAGGACGCAGGGAGAGAACAGCCTTCCGGTGAGTTTACCGTCCTTTATCTCTCTTGCTATGCTCACCATGCACTGGATGCCCCAGTTCTTCGGATCTTCCATGCCGGATGATGGAGCTTCCAACAGCATACCGTATTTGACGGAAGCGATCATATCCTCGACCTTATCCTTTCCTCCCTCGAAGAAAGTGTTGGTCATCCTTGTATAGACCTTTCTTTCGACAGATTCTCTCCTGCCGTTTCCGGTAGCTTCGACTCCAAGTCTTGCAGCGGATACGGCATCTGCATAGCCGGATACGAGCCTTCCCTTGTCTATGACTAAAGTATCGTGGGCAGGAGTTCCCTCGTCGTCAAAGAAGAATGTTGCCACTTCCGGACCGCATGCTGCTCCGTCTCTCATGGTGACCAGCTCTGACGCTATCATATCCCCCATACAATTCTTCGCAAGAGCTCTGTCTTTCACGAACATATCCATCTCCACACCGTGGCCGAAGGCTTCGTGAACTATCATTCCGGTGACCTCCGGAGCGCAAATACATTCGTATTCACCCGGGATCATAGGTTCGCTGTCAAGAAGATCTATACAGGTCCTGACTATCGTGGGACCGTAGCTTTCCATTTCATCCAGAAGCTCAGCTCCGCCAAGTGTCGAAAAACCCTTGTATGCATCTTTCAGTTCTTCTCCTCTGGCTGCAACGACCATCAGAGCGCCGCATGTCCACATAACGTTCTCTTCCATGTCCTTTTTGTCTGACAGGAACAGCTTGTTATAGTATTGGTACGACATGTTGGTCACACAGTCTATGAGTCTGGTGTCAAGAGCTTTGGTCTTTTCCCTGATCTCGGAAAGTTTTGCAAGGATCTTTTCATCACCCAGGGCTTCAGGATGCACCTCATATTCAGTACTCTTCACAAAAGATATTTCTTCTTCACCGGCAGCCGGAGTCATATACCTTTCCCATTTATCTCCCATAGATGCAAGTTTTTCGTCTATGCAAGCCGTTATCTCTTCTATGCTTGCTTCGCATATTTCGTTGCCGGCATATTCGGCATAGGCTTTCCCATTGTGGACTCTTGCCACAAATCCTCTTTTTCCGAACATGTTTCCGTCTGAAACGGATATTCCTCTGGCACTGACGCTATAGGTCTGCTGACGTCCGTCGCACACCAAAACAGAAGCATAACCGTACTTTTCGGAGAGCTTAGACTGCAATTTTTTGAACAGCTTTTTGTTCTCGATAATGTAATTGCTTCTCGCAACTTCCATTTATTTCCGTACCTCCTTTTTCCATTTGTTTTCTGTATTATACCATGAATATTATTGTGTAGAAAGAAGTAACAGGTGGTATAATAAAAGTTAGTTTTGCAGAGGGAATCAGTTATGAACGGATTAAAAGAAAAGTTTTTTGAAAAGTTTCAAAGGGAAGCAAGCGGAGAGTATACCGTTTACGGAAGAGCCGAACTGGCTGGAAACCATACCGATCATCAGCGCGGTCTGGTGATAGCCGCTACCGTAGATCTTCCCATGAGAGCAGCCGCTGTCGCCAACGGAACATCTACAGTAAACATCTATTCTGAAGGCTACGGCCTTGTTTCCATCAAATTAGGATCGGCACATCCCCTTACCAAAGAACAAAATACTACCGCCGCACTGATACGCGGAATGGCATCAAGATATGAAAAGGCATCCGGTTTCGATGCATATATAACATCATCCGTACCTGGAGGCTCAGGGCTTTCAAGTTCTGCTGCTTTTGAAGTCATGATTGGCAGGATCATAGAAGATCTTTTCGACTGCAAAACGGATCCTACGACCCTGGCTATAAATGCCCAATATGCTGAAAACGTATATTTCGGTAAACCATGCGGTCTTATGGACCAGATGGCCTGTTCCTACGGCGGGATCATAAAGATCGATTTCGGGAATCCCGTTCCCATCGTTGAAAGGATAGATTACGATTTTGCTTCAAAAGGATATACCCTGTGCATAATAGACAGTCATACCGACCACGCCGATCTTACCGATTACTACGCTGAGATCCCGGCAGAACTTACAAAGGTATCCAATTACTTCTATAAAGACAATCTGTCCCAGGTCGACAAAAGGCAATTCTCAAATCAGCTTCCTCAGGTAAGAGAATATGCCGGAGACAGAGCTGTCATGAGAGCCATGCACGTTTTCGATGAGAATTTCAGGGTGCAGCAGATGGCGCAGGCGCTCAAAGAAGACAGGCTCAGCGACTACCTGAATATGGTCAACAGAAGCGGAGAGTCTTCATGGATGTATCTCCAGAATATAATCCCCTCAGGGGCCATAACGGATCAGGGGCTGGCCTTTGCCATAATAACTTCAAAGTTTTACCTCAAGGGAAGAGGAGCCTGCAGAGTCATGGGAGGCGGATTCGCAGGTATGCTCCAGGCCTACGTACCGAACGAAATGCTTGAACATTTCATCATGAACGTAGACAAGGTTTTAGGCAAAGGCAGCGTGATGCCGACTAAGATAACTAAATACGAATAATAAAAAACGGGCCTGTGCTTTTCACAAGCCCGTTTTGATCAAGACGTCGAAACCCTCTGCTTTGATGCAGGGCGTTTTTTGTTTTGCTTACTCTTTCTTGAGAAGATCCCTTATCTCTGTAAGAAGAGCGATGTCCGCAGGCGGCTCCGCAGGAGCTTCTTCCTTTGCTTCCTCTTCTTCTTTCTTGACCAACTTTTCTGCAGCAGCTCTCATCTTGTTCATAGCCTTTACGACCAGGAAGATAACGAAAGCAACGATCAGGAAATTGATCACAGCCTGAATGAATGCTCCGTAATTGAGAGTGACAGCTTCTGCTCCTTCTGCAGCTTCCTTCAGCGTCACTTTAAGACCAGAGAAATTGAGACCGCCGACGACAAGACCGAGAAGGGGCATGATGACGTCGTTGACAAGTGATGTTACGATAGCGGTAAATGCGCTGCCGGTGACAAGACCTACTGCCATGTCCATGACATTTCCTTTTGAAATAAATTCCTTGAATTCCTTAAACATAATGATTCCTCCTGTATTTATACAGCAAACCCGTTTCCGGACACGGTCCGCGAAACAGAAAATTAAACTAGTAGAACGTCGCCACCGGATCTTCAGGCTCATTTGCAGGCATCAAAGCCTTTATCGTGATGACCGGCCCGGGTTTGGTACCGTAGGCAGGGCTCTTCTTTCTGTGGATCTCGCCTGTCACTCTGACCCAAAGACCTCCATCGGGCTTTTTACCGCTGCATTCACACGCAAGACCCGCCATGCGTATGTCTTCGACACAACATGTCATAATCTGCCTTCCTACGACGAACACCTTTTCCGGAAGCCTTTCGGAATTACCGGTAAGTGCTACGAACTGGACTGTTTTTCCCTCATAATCTTCCATAGCCTCTGACAGATCCCTGTAGAAGAGCGCAAAATCCTGGTCTTCTATTTTTATAACATCTGCCTCTTTATCGAAGGGCAGAGGATCTTCTATATCGTCGACTTCTGCTTCCCCGCCCGGATGTTCGTATACTATATCGGTCCTTCTGGATGCGCCTCTTACTATTTTATGAAGTTCCATTTTATCGACAGAACCGTCGAACCTGTTGAACACTATGCAGTCGCATGACTTCAGCTTGTCGTAGGTATAGTTCCGCATATTTGCGTTATAGCTGATATATGTATTGCTGTCGGCAAAGGAAAACTCCTGATAGACGACCCAGTTTTCAGGCATTGCGGCAAAAAGCGGGTCGAGCATCCACATTCCGTTGTATTCGATGAGAACGCGTTCAGCTCTGTATTTCTTTACGAGATTTGCTAAATTGACAGGGTTGATCAGTTTCTGATCATCGATGTATTCGAAAAACACCCGGTTCCCGGAAAATCTATCGGGATCATATTCTTCCATACCCTCTTCGCACACCAGAACAAGGGTCCTTTCTCCCGCATTGAAACGTGGGTCCTCAAGGGTCCCCTGTATAAATGTTGTTTTCCCCGATTCAAGAAAACCTGTGAATAAATAGACCGGTATCTCTTTTGCCATCGCTATGCCTCAAACAAAGATTCAACTTTATCTGTTTTAAGTTCCGCCCCTATAACGCACAGAAGCCCTGTAGGAGCAGCAGAACCTTTCCTCACTTCCACTTCTCCGGGTGTATAGTCGAAATGTATCCATCCGCCCTCCGTGCAGGCAACGATGCCTTTAGCGCGGACCACCATTCCGTATTCTTCCGTATTGTCGAGAGATTCGAGCTTGGCCTTCATATCAGCCTCGGAATATGCTTTAGCTGTTTCCTTGCCCCAGCTTGTGAACACTTCGTCTGCATCGTGTTCCCCGTGATGGTGATGATGGTGATGGTGGTGTTCATGCTCTTCATCGTCGTCATTTTCGTCATCGTGGTGATGGTGATGTTCATGCTCTTCATCATCATGATGATGGTGATGATGTTCGTGTTCTTCTTCCTCCTCGTCTTCCCTTATATGCTCCTCGATGAGATCCTCGAGCTCCTTTGAAAGAGAGTATTCTCCGTCTACAACTTCAAGGATCTGCTTCCCCGAGAGCTCGCTCCAGGGAGCCGTAAGTATAACTGCATCAGGATTTAAAGACCTTATGAGGCCTACGACCTCTTCTATGGTCTTCTGATTGCAAAGCTGAGTTCTGGATAAAGCCACGCAATTGGCTGTTGCGACCTGATCGTTAAAAAACTCACCGAAGTTCTTAATATACATTTTGGCTTTTCTGCAGTCTACGACAGTAGTCATACCGCCCAGCTTGAATCTGTCCTCCCCCGCAGCCATCACAGCTGCAGCGACCTCAGAAAGTTTTCCTACTCCTGAGGGCTCGATGACTATCCTGTCGGGATGATATTGATCGTCCACCATAAGAAGCGCTTTTTTGAAATCTCCGGTAAGGCTGCAGCATATGCATCCGGAATTGATCTCATTGACTACTACGCCAGCATCTTTTAAAAATCCTCCGTCGATGCCTATCTCGCCGAATTCATTCTCTATGAGAACGATCTTCTGTCCTGCGTATCCGTCTGCTATGAGCTTCTTGATAAGAGTGGTTTTTCCTGCACCAAGAAAACCTGAATAAATATCTATCTGTGTCATTTAATTGCCTCCGTACAGTAATGTGTGTTTACAGTATATCACAAATGAAGTGTTTGATTTCCCATTATCGATACCATAGTATGATCAAATATATTTCTTTATCGTAATGAAAATGCGATCTTTTCTTGAGGTGCCTCCGACTTCTTCAAGAATACATTTTCCTTTTCCCCTGAGGACCACTATATCTCCTTCCGAAAGCTCTCTGTCAGGTTTGAGGCATTCGGCATGGTTCACAAATACCAGCCCCTGTTTCACGGCTTCCTGAGCCTTCGATCTTGAGCTCCTGAAAGCCGAGGCAAGGAAGGCATCCAGCCTGAGTGACGCAAGGGTATCTTTTATGCGCTCCGTCTTGACTTCAGTAAGATCGAGCATATCTATAGGGACTGCGGATAAGCTAAGCTCTGTTCTTCCCGCTTTGAAATAGTTGGCAAGAAGAAATTCTTCGAGCTCTTTATCTATTATGATATCGGCGCCGTTTTCACGCACGAGTATATCCCCTATCTTCGATCTTGATAGTCCCAGTCCAAGTATGGACCCTAGGTAGTCCCTGTGAGACAAAGCTTTTCCACCGGACTTATGCGTTACCCTAAGTATCTCCATAGGGCGGTCCTCAAAGTAATCATCTTTTTCAGCCCAATCCGGAAGGAACACGGCGATACGTCTTTCTGCTGTATCATAGCCGCCGTCGAAAAGAAATCCCGTTCCGCAGTATCTTATCTCATTTTCCAGAAGACCCTGCATGCGCATATCAAGAAAATCCGTAGTGCATATACGGTTCTCGTTCCTGCATTTCTCAAGCTCGTCAAGAGCCTTTGCCAATATGATCTTTTCTTCCTTGTCTTCTTCTCTCATAATAATCGAGCCGGCACCCAAGGCGCCGGCATCTTTTCATCTGTATCTCCAGGGGTTATCTGGACGCGGGTCTGTGGGATCCCAGCCGCAGTCGTCTGCTTCGCTTATGAAGTCGACTGCCCTTGAAGGTTTACCCAAAGGTCCCGGGGAAGACGGATCCTCATATACGATCACAGGAGTACCGTCTATGCAGTTGTCATAAAGCCACTTGCAGTCTATGGTCTGGAGTCTTATGCATCCAAGAGATGCATAATCGCCGAGAAGATTGTATTCGTCCCTCATGATATTGTCTATGCTGTTAGAATAGTAACATATGGTGTGGAACATATATCCGTCGTAGCGAAGATTGATCGCATAACGGCCCCAGCTTC
>JAEEGL012641572.1_pt1 | contig 12837 bp, 8 predicted proteins | sample 9134231 | NCBI WGS metagenome assembly JAEEGL01 (sample SAMN16246548, study PRJNA631951) | gut metagenome | biome: gut microbiome; feature: rumen; material: fiber-attached | host: Bos | place: Iran: Karaj | collected 2018-10
CGATGGGACTTGAACCCATGACCTACTGATTACGAATCAGTTGCGCTACCACTGCGCTACGGAAGCATCGAACTGTATTATATCAGATAAAGATCAAAAATAACAGTATTACTTTGCCTCTTCAAGAGCTTTTTTTGCTTTTGAAAGTTCTTTTTTCTCGTTATCAAGCGCTTTTTTTACACGTTTTTCCGCATCATTCATGCGTTCAAGCGCTTCTTCCATGATCGCTTTGGCTTCATCATATTCAAGCTGGGCTATTCTTGCTTCTTCTTTATATTTTGCAGCATTGGAATCTGCTATCAGAGCCTCTTTTTTCTTTTCTATCTTATACTTCTCCTGCTCCGTGAAAGGAACATATTTAAAGATAGCCGCAGATAAGGGAGCCAGCTTGACCTCAATGGAATAAGGTCTTCCATCCGCTTCTTTTTCGGAAACCACTTTGGTACGGGTATTAGTGATATTACTTCCACCGAAGACCTTGTCATCGGTATTGATGAGTTCCTTATACTTGCCGGGCAATGATGTTCCGACACTGATCTGCCTTATCACTCCGGCAAAATTACAGACCACCAGAAGTGTATCTTTATCGTTAGAACCTTTTCTTAAAAAGCTCAGTGTGCATTCATTTGAGCTGATGCAGTTGATCCATTCAAATCCGTCTGAGCTTTCATCCAGTTCATATAAAGCTTTATTTGAAGAATACAGCTTATTCAGTTCTCTGATAAGTGCTCTTAAACCTTTATGAGCATTCTTTCTAAGAAGTCCGAAATCAAGTCTGTAATTGTTTCCAAGAACATATTCCGATCCGAAATCCGGTCCCATCATCAGCATTTTTTTGCCCGGATGCATATAAAGATATGCATAACTCAGTCTCAGATTAGCCAGTCTTTCATCATCCTCTCCCGGCATATTGTCAATAAAGGCTCCAGTCCCGGGCACGGAATAATCATGAGGGAATCCGCAGATAAAGTTCTCCGAATACTGATAAACCATACTGAAAGTAAGCTCATTGTGATGATGAGCCCTGAAATAAGGATCATATGAAATGTAAGACAGATAATCATCAGAGAACCCGTTGTTTAACTTAAGATCAAAACCGAGTCCTTCTTCCGAAACCGGTGTTGTAACGCCTCTGAACGCAGCATCTTCTTCGGCTATGAGAATGATATCCCTGTGCTTCTTTTTAAGAACGGAATTCATATGCTTCAGGAATTCTATCCCGTCCAGATTTTCATTTCCGCCATAAAGATTCGGTACCCACTCACCTTCGTTTTTATGATAATCAAGATAAAGCATAGAAGAAGTACCGTTGATATACAGGCCGTCAAAATGATACTGTTCTATATAATAAAGAGCATTTGAGATAAGGAATGATGTGACCTCTGGTCTTGAATAATTAAAGTTAAGAGCAGCCTTGCCCGGATGATAAGACTGTCTAGAATCAAGATGCTCATAAAGACAGGTGCCATCAAAACAGTTAAGGGAATCTATTGCAGGTGAAAAGCAGGTGCATCCGAAATCGAAAAGTACTCATATTCCGTTCATATGTAATGTGTTGACCAGTTCTTTATGATCCTCATGCTCAAAAAGACGGTTTGATATTGCATAAAAGAATGCCGTAGCATCACATGACGGATCATCACTTAATGTTTCGGTAAAAGGAAGGAATTTCACATAGTCATAGCCGAAATCCTTAACGTGCTTGACGATCCTTTCGGCCGTGCTCTTAACATCAAGAGTGCTGTAAAGATCTGAAGTCTTAAGGGATTCGAGATCTATTTCGCAGATTGAAAGCCTGTCGTGCTTATGATCATTACAATCTTTGATAAAGTCATCGTCAGTAAATTCAAAACTGTCTTCACATATAACAGAATATGCTTTTCCGTCTATAAACCTTATCTCTTTAGAAAAAGGATCGGGTTTTATCACTGTAGAGCCGTTTCTTGTTTTTATCTCATAGCAGTAGCATTCATCAACCGATATCTGGGGGATGAACATTTCATATATTCCGCTTTTGTCATCCCTGTGCATCATGTGGATGCCAGAGGTGAAATCATTGAACGAACCGAGTATGCATACAGAAAGTGCTGTGGGAGCCCACAGGGCAAATCTGACTCCTTTAACGCGTTCTGCATGGCAGATAAAAGCGCCGAGCATTTCATAAGACTTATACTGTGTGCCTCCGTTAAAAGCGTCCCTGTCTTTATCCTGTATGAACTGATGAGAAAACCTGTAAGGATCCTTATAGGTTATCGAACTTCCGTCTGATCTGATGACCTCATATTCGTAATCCGATGTTACCTTTCCGGGTACGATCTGCGCAAAGAAACCCATTTCATCGGCCATTTCCATTGCATAGACTTTCCTGTCACGATCATGAATGCACAGATTCATCTGTGCAGCATCAGGATAAAATGCCTGAAATAATGTTCCTCCGGTAACAGTATGGGGGCCCAGTACATCGAACGGGTGAGATTCCTCATGATAGGTAATAGCCTCAATGACAGGCCAGTTCATGAATTTATATAACTTCTTTTTCATAAGGTCTCCCCCTGATCAGATAATTAAGATACAAAATATATTAACAAAGAAAACTGTACAAAACAAGTTTGTAATGCTATCATGAATGCTATGACAGATCAGGAAATTCTTAAAGAATTAAATAAATACGCAGAAGAAGTATTGGGTGATATAGACCCTCAGAAAACACCTGTTTCAATGCAGCTTGATAAATTAAAGCCCAAAATGGAACAGCTTGCCAAGGAAAACGGAGTCAGCATTGAGGATATATTTATACGTTACATGGATCTTGCTTCTGCTCAAAAGGTAAAAATGGAAGAAAATTTCAAAGAAACCATGGAACAGGCAGGCGTGACCGATCTGGGTTCTCTTCCCTTCTGATCTTCATTTATATAAGTTAAAGGCTAACGTATGTCAGCCTTTCCTTTAAATTCTTTTTTATTCTCATACATTATATTATCTGCTCTCTTAAAGATATCTGAGAGATTAGTATCATTTTCCGGATCATAAAGCGACATACCGAATGCGATCGAAACCTTTTTCCATTGATCGGATTCATGTTCGTTCAGCTCTTTCATCTTGTCATTCAGTAAAACAAGAAGTTCATTTCTCGCTTCAAAATCCTCTCTTCTTAATATGGTAAGGAATTCATCACCGCCGATCCTGAAAACGGGACTGTGTTTAAATACGTCACAGAGCAGTTTGCATGAATTAATGATATAGGCATCGCCGAATTCATGTCCGAATTCATCGTTGATCTTCTTAAGATTATTAATATCGAAAATAACAACAGCCATATCCTCTTCAGTCTTATAAAGTATGCGTGTGTTGATCTCAGATGACGCTGAATCATATGCTGACCTGTTCTTAACCCCTGTCATCGGATCAGTCTCATTTAATATCTTAAGCTTGTTATTAAGGAAATTGGCAAGCAGGTTCTTACGGTATTTGATAAATATGGAATTAAGTCTCTGTTCATATCTGACAAGGTTATTATTCTTATCAATCTCATCAATGATATCACGGAAGATAAAATATCCCATAGCTCTGTCATTATCATGAAGCGGACAGAAAATATAAATATGATTACCTTCAGAATCATTTTCTATGTTCGGAACAAGCTTTTTCGTTTCAAAATGCGGATCAAAGCTGATCTTACCGTCATTCATTGAAAAGATATCGAACATGTAGTCTGAATATCCGTCTTGGCGAAGTTCAATACTCTCATCATATACAGAATTCTCGTAATCAGGCTCTAAAAGGATATGCATATTGCCCTTTTCAAAGCCCGAGTTAACGGTATAAAAATGCGATAATGAACTGTAGATATCTATAAACTCAAGACCTGACAACAATGTTGCATCAAGGAAGTTAAGCTTGGAATCAAAATTATTGGCAATGAGTCTTTCGATAAAAAGCTTATGTCCGATATCGCGTCTGGCGGCATTTGATATTTCTCTGTCGGGAACAGAGTTCGTACTCTCTCTTGGCATTAGTGCACAAGGCGAGATCCTCTCGGGATCAACAGCTTTATTGTTACACAGATCGATTATCGTCCTAACGGATTCATATCCTATATTTTCAAAATTCTGGCTGACTGTTGTCAGTGTAGGATCAAATACCGATGCGCTGTAAGTATTGTCAAATCCGGTCACAAAAACATCATCCGGAACAACATATCCGTTCTTTTGCAGTTCACTGGCTGCAAAGATGGCAAGACCGTCATTAGCACACATAAATGCATCCGGAAGCTCTTTGCCGGATTTAAGATATTCATCTATACAACGGGCAGAAGCGGAAAGATCCCAATCCGTATAAAAGATATCGAAAGGATCATAGTCTTCGAATGTATCCATTATTGCCTTGAATCTTAAATTGGAATCCGGATTGTTTCTTGAACCTGCAAGATAATAGACTTTATTGACGCTATGCTCATTTTTAAGATGTTCGCACAGCATCTTCATGCCATTGTAGTTATCGGGAGTAAGGAAATATCCGTAATTGGGTTTTCTGCCACAACCCACGGTAGGGATTCCTGCATCTTTGCAGGAGTCATCTATCTGATAAAAAACTTCATCAAAATCTATGGAATTACCGAAAATGATCGCACCGTCAAACTCTTTAAGATCAGGGAGTCTGAAGATATTGAGCTCTCCCTTGGTTGATGACAAATCATCTGTAAGAAGCGGAAAACATAGGAATAAAAAGATATCAATCTGTTCATTCTCGATACCTTTTTCTATTCCGTTCATAAATTGATTCATGATCTCGGAACCCCAGCCGGCTCCGAAAATTGCGATCTTCTTCTTCATCGAAAGTCTTATCCTTATAAATCGTTTTACGACATTTTATTATATCACTCCGAACAGGAATAAAGAAGATAAAATGATAAATAAGTACCAAAAAAGGCGCCCGAAAGGCGCCTTTTTGAATATATGCCAAAAAATAGGCTTATTTGATAACTCTGACTCTTATCACACCGTCAATGCTCTTAAGCTTGTTGATGATATCTTCGGTCGAAGGCTGCTCAATGTCAAGCATTGTATAAGCATATTCTCCCTTTGATTTATTGGTCATATCAGAGATGTTGATACCAAGATCACCGAAGCAGGCGGTAAACTTAGTGATCATGTTAGCTGTATTGGTATGAAGAATGGTAACTCTTCCTGCTACTGAGCATTCACCCATGTCACAGTTAGGGAAATTGACCGAATTATTGATATTACCGTTCTTAAGGTAATTCATAAGTTCCTTGACTGCCATCTTTGCACAGTTATCCTCTGATTCCTCGGTTGAAGCTCCAAGGTGAGGGATCACGATACAGCCTTCCTGACCTGCTGTTGTAGCATTCGGGAAATCGGATACGTACTTTCTGATCTTACCGGCTTTAATACCATCAAGAACAGCCTTTTCATCGCAAAGAAGATCACGGGCAAAGTTAAGGATAATAACTCCGTCCTTCATCTTATCGATCGCTTCCTTATTGATCATTCCCTTTGTAGAATCCAGAAGCGGAACATGTATCGTTATGATATCACAGGTTTCGAATATCTCTTCAACATTTAATACATGCTTAACATCACGGCTTAAGTTCCAGGCTGCATCAACCGAAACATAAGGATCATAACCGTAAACTTCCATCCCCATATGCTTTGCAACGTTTGCAACTTTAACACCGATAGCACCAAGTCCGATGATACCGAGCTTTTTGTCCTGAACTTCGGTTCCTGCAAAAGCTTTCTTAGCCTTTTCAGCGCTCTTGCCGATATCGGCATCATCCTTGTTCTTAAGGACCCAGTCAATTCCGCCGACAACATCTCTTGAAGCAAGAAGCATACCTGCTATAACAAGTTCCTTAACACCGTTTGCATTTGCTCCGGGAGTATTAAAAACCACGATACCCTTTTTGGCACATTCATCAAGAGGGATGTTGTTTACTCCGGCACCTGCTCTTGCTACAGCAAGAAGATCATTCGAAAACTCCATTTCATGCATTGATGCGGATCTTACAAGAATACCTTCGGCATTATTTACATCTTCAGTTTTTACGAATTCATCAGTAAACTTTTCAAGTCCGACATTTGCGATCGGATTAAGGCAATAATAATTAAACATTGTTTTTCTCCTCAAACTCTTTCATAAACTGTACAAGTTTTTCAACGCCTTCAATGGGCATGGCATTGTAGATGGAAGCTCTCATTCCTCCGACACTTCTGTGTCCCTTTAAGTTTACAAATCCTCTTTCCGTTGCTTTCTTGATAAATTTATCATTAAGCTCATCTGAATCTGTAACAAAAGGAACGTTCATAAGAGAACGATCTTCTTTTCTTACGGTTCCCCTGAACATCTTTGAAGAATCAAGGTAATCATAAAGGATCTTTGCCTTCTTTTCGTTAAGCTCCTTCATCTTTTCAAGTCCGCCCATCTTCTTGAGCCACTTGAACACTTTGCCGCAGATATAGATCGTATAGCAGGGAGGAGTATTGTAAAGAGAATCATTATCTGCCTGAGTCTTCCACTTTAACATGGTAGGTGTTCCGGGAAGAACATCATCGGTGATAAGATCTTCTCTTATAATTGCTATAACACATCCTGCAGGACCTATATTCTTTTGAACGCCGCCATAAATTACGGCATATTTTGATACATCAACAGGCTCTGAAAGGAAGCATGAAGATACATCGGAAACAAGATCCTTTCCCTTGGTATTGGGCAGAGTCTTGAATTTGGTTCCGTAGATAGTATTGTTCTCACAGATATATACATAATCCATATCATCGGTTATCGGAAGATCCGAACAATCGGGTATATAACTGAAAGTTTCATCCTCGCTTGAAGCAAGTTTAACAGCCTCTCCGTAAATCTTTGCCTCAGCAAAAGCCTTCTTTGCCCACTGACCTGTTATGATATAACCGGCCTTTTTATTCTTCATCATATTCATGGGAACTTCGGCAAAGAACTGTGAAGCACCGCCCTGAAGGAATAAAACCTTATAGTTGTCCGGAATGTTCATGATATCGCGAAGATCCTGTTCAGCTTCTTTGATGATGGTATCATAAACCTTGGATCGATGGCTCATCTCCATTACGGACTGACCGGATCCTTTGTAATCCATCATTTCTTCTGCAGCTTCTTTAAGCACTTCTTCAGGTAAAACTGCCGGACCTGCTGAAAAGTTGTAAACTCTAGACACTTTTTTCTCCTCCTTGCGATGTTAGTTGTATACAATTATGCAATTGAATAGTATTTTATACTTTATATGCTGTTTTGTCTATACGCAGACTTAATAAAAAAGTATGACCGGAGTGCCGTCCTCAACAAGTTCCCACATCTTTTTTATGTTCTCATAAGGGGTGTTGACACATCCGTGCGATCCTGCCGTCTTATATATCTCTCCGCCAAACTTTGATCTCCAGCTGGCATCATGTATGCCGTATCCTTTAAAGATACCGAGCCAGTATCTGACATAAGATCTGTAATCAGGACCTATAAGATATGTATTCTGACGATGATTATATATATAATAAGTACCTCTTATCGTACTGTGCCCGTTAGCAGTACATCCGGTAACCACATCGGTCGCCACCTCCTGAACACCGTTACGGTAATAGTACATTCTCTGCTTTGTCAGATCTATCTCAATATAAGTATCACCCAGATCATTTTTACCTTTTATCGGAGCCTCATGTTCGTATTGAGGTTCATGATCTTCATTTATTCCACTAACAAAAGCATTATATAGATATTCTTTCTCGGCTTCGGCATCGATCTTATTACCGTAATTGCCTCCTGACACCTTGACCATACGGCCATCCGTTGATCGAAACTCCCTTTCGGTTCCATATGTATCATACTTTTCGGCCAGACTGTCAATATAGGCATTGATCTTTTCGCGGTCAAGTATAAGGTCTTTTTTATCGTCGAATACGAAATTACCGTATTCATCTGTCATAATAAATGTTGAAGCTACGGCCTTGTCGATGACTTCGGTATCTTCTCCGAAATGATATACTATATTTCTGTCCTGAAAAGCAGCTACTTTCTTATAAAGGTCGATACATTCTGCCATCTGACTGTCCATTGACAGATTCCTGTAACAGCCTGCTTTATAAAGATCAATCGAATCCCTGAAAGAATTGAATGATTCGGTAATGAGCTCTTTGGCATAAGGTTCATTCAGCACATTTACCCGCATATTGATCAGTTCATATCCGTTATTAGTGGTCCTGTTTATCCTGACTATTCTGCTGCTTTCGGGAATATGGGTAAAAAACGGAAGGTTATCAACATATTCATCAAATAATGCGGTATTATAAGTTACTGTCGGCGTAAAATTACTGTACCTGTTGCTGTATATCAGATTTGCTCCCCATAATATGGGCATCTGAGAATAATAAAGTTCCTTAAGCCTGTCGGTAAAATCATATTTCAGTCCGACTTCTTCGGCGCTTACAGTATAAGACTTACCATCGGAATCAACAATGGTAAGTCCTTTATAATCTCCTATGTTTCTCAGAAGTTCGTTATTGACCTGTTCAATTGTTTTTCCGGTGCAGTAAATCCCATTAATATATGTGCCATAAGAAAATCCGTTTCTGTAATAGTAAGCCATGAGGCAATAAAGAACCAGAAACAGGATTCCCATGCACAATATTGAAATAAATACACCTTTAAAAAACTTTCTGATCATCAGTCTTTCATGTCAGTTGCATCAAAAGCTTCAGATATCGGTGCGCCGGCAGGAACCATAGGGAATACTTTATCATCTTTTTGGATAACGCATTCAATTAGGGCCGGTCCTTTCAGAGCTAATGCCTTTTTGATGGCCTTGGGAACATCCTCTTTTTTAGTAACCCTGAACGCTTTTACGCCGAGTCCTTCGGCAACTTTGCAATAGTCTACTTTATCTTCGATCACAGTCTCGGAATAGCGTTTGCCATAGAATAAAGTCTGCCATTGTCTGACCATTCCGAGCACCTGATTGTTTATCACGATTTCTATGATTGGAATATTATATCTGCTTGCAGTCGCAAGTTCATTCATGTTCATGCGGAAGCAGCCGTCACCTGCAATATTTACAACGGTTTTATTCGGTATGCCAACTTTTGCCCCGATAGAAGCGCCAAGACCATACCCCATGGTACCGAGGCCACCCGATGAAAGGAAAGTCCTTGGCATGGTATATCTGTAATACTGTGCGGCCCACATCTGGTGCTGGCCGACATCAGTAGTTATTATCGCCTGTCCCTTTGTGATCTTATCAAGTTCTTCGATAAGATATGGACATGTGAGTTCCGACTTATCATAATTCATCGGATACTTCTTATTAAGTTCAGATATATGCTTCATCCAGCTGTCATGCTTATGTTTTTTAACCTTCTGGTTAATTACGGTAAGAACCTCTTTAAGATCACCAACAACTGAAGCGCTTGTCTTGATATTCTTATCGATTTCGGCTGCATCGATATCAATATGAAGTATCTTTGCCTGATTGGCAAACTTTGATGCGTTTCCTATAACTCTGTCGGAAAATCTGGCGCCAAGGGCGATCAACAGATCGCATTCCGAAACACCAAAGTTGGAAGCCTTTGTTCCATGCATTCCTATCATTCCGGTATATCGGGGTGAATATGCGTCCATAACACCTTTACCCATGAGCGTATCGCAGACGGGACAGTCTATCTTTTCAGCAAGTTCCCTTACTTCTTCGTAAGCTCCGGAAATAACGGCACCACCGCCTACATAGATGAACGGTTTCTTGGCTGATTCGATAAGTTTTACCGCCACTTCAATATCCTTTTCGGAATAAGTGACAGGCAAAGAAACCTTCTCAGGCTTAACCTTAGTATACTCGCACATGGCGGCAGTAACATCTTTGGTAACATCAACAAGTACGGGGCCCGGTCTTTTGCTCGTTGCTATACGGAAGGCCTTTCTGATGACACCGGCAAGATCATTTATGTCCTTTACTATGATGCTGTGTTTAGTGATCGGCATTGTAACGCCGGCAATATCAACCTCCTGGAAAGTATCCTTGCCAAGAAGAGGCAGATTTACATTACAGGTTATTGCGACCATCGGAACTGAATCCATATATGCCGTAGCTATACCGGTAACAAGATTGGTTGCACCGGGACCGGAAGTTGCAAAACAGACACCAACCTTGCCGGTAGCCCGCGCATAACCGTCAGCGGCATGAGCGGCACCCTGTTCATGCGATGTCAGGATATGATTGATCTTACCAGTCTTATGGGATTCATTATATTTATAAAGAGCATCATATACATTAAGAATAGTGCCACCGGGATATCCGAATACAGTGTCTACACCCTGCTCTTTTAAACATTCGATTATGATATCAGCTCCGTTTAATAACATATCTACTCCTTTATCAAATATCCTTGGGGATCTCAAGGATGGCTCCGCGGTTACCGGAGGTTACAAGTTTACTGTACCTTGCAAGATAGCCGCTTGTAACCTTGGGTTCTCTGGGTGTCCAGTTTTTCCTTCTCTCAGCAAGCTCCTCATCGGAAACTTTAACGTCAAGTTTCATATTGGGAATATCAATAGAAATGATATCTCCTTCATTAACAAGAGCAATAGGACCGCAGACTGCAGCTTCTGGTGAAACATGACCAATGGATGCCCCTCTTGATGCTCCGGAAAAACGTCCGTCCGTAATAAGCGCAACCGTTGAGCCAAGACCCATTCCGGCTATGGCTGATGTGGGGTTGAGCATTTCTCTCATTCCGGGGCCGCCTTTAGGACCTTCATATCTTATTACGACAACATCACCCGGAACTATCTTTCCGCCTTTTATAGCATCTATAGCATCTTCTTCACATTCAAATACTCTGGCGGGCCCTTCATGAACCATCATTTCAGGAACAACAGCAGATCGTTTTACAACTGAGCCGTCTGGTGCAAGATTACCCTTTAACACAGCAAGTCCACCGGTTTCGGAATAAGGATTGGAAAGAGGTCTTATGACTTCTTCATTAAGATTAACGGCACCTTTTGCATTTTCACCTATCGTTTTACCGGTAACAGTCATGCATGATGTATCGATAAGACCTTTTTCGATAAGTTGAGCAATAACTGCATAAACTCCGCCAGCTTCGTTAAGGTCTTCCATGTAGGTAGGACCTGCGGGAGCAAGATGACAGAGGTTAGGTGTTTTTTCTGATATCTCGTTTGCGTATGATATATCAAAATCAAAGCCTATCTCATGTGCAATTGCAGGCAGATGGAGCATTGAGTTTGTAGAACAGCCAAGAGCCATATCTACAGTAAGAGCATTGATCACAGCTTCTTTTGTAATGATATCTCTCGGTCTGATATTCTTATTAAGCATCTCCATAACAGCCATTCCGGCATGTTTGGCAAGCTTTATCCTGTCAGAATATACTGCAGGGATAGTTCCGTTTCCGGGAAGCCCCATTCCAAGTGCCTCTGTAAGACAGTTCATTGAATTGGCCGTATACATGCCTGAGCAGGATCCGCAGGTGGGACATACTTTATGTTCAAACTCCTTAACATCATCTTCACTCATTTTGCCTGCAGCATAAGAACCGACTGCCTCAAACATTGAAGATAATGAACGTTTCTGACCTTTAACATGTCCGGCAAGCATAGGGCCACCTGAAACAAAAACGGTCGGAACATTGATCCTGGCAGCGGCCATCAAAAGACCGGGAACATTTTTATCGCAGTTGGGAACCATTACCAGCGCATCAAACTGATGTGCAAGAGCCATGCACTCAGTTGAATCAGCTATAAGATCTCTGGTAACAAGAGAATACTTCATTCCTATATGACCCATTGCGATACCGTCACAGACAGCGATCGCCGGAAATACGACAGGAACTCCTCCGGCTTCTGCAACACCCAGTTTTACGGCGTTGACGATCTTATCAAGATTCATATGCCCGGGAACTATCTCATTATAAGAGCTTACGATCCCGACCATGGGTTTTTTCATTTCTTCCTCGGTAAACCCGAGTGCATTAAAAAGACTTCTGTGCGGTGCCTGCTGCATGCCGCATTTTACTGCATCACTTTTCATCATCCAATTCTCCCGGCGATCTCATCGCCCATCTTAGAACAACTGACCTTTGTGGTTCCTTCTGTATAAATATCACCTGTCCTTAGCCCTTCTGAAAGGACATCATTAACAGCCTTTTCTATCGCATCGGCTTCTTTATCAAGATCAAATGTGTATCTTAACATCATGGCGGCACTTAATATCGTCGCAATAGGATTTGCTATATTCATTCCGGCAATATCGGGAGCGGAACCGTGTGACGGTTCATATAAGCCGAATCTGGTGTCATTTAACGAAGCAGATGAAAGCATTCCGATAGAACCGGTAATCATTGAAGCTTCATCTGAAAGAATATCTCCGAACATGTTCTCGGTAAGAACAACATCAAACTGTGAAGGATCCCTGACAAGCTGCATTGCACAGTTATCAACAAGCATATGCTCAAGCCGGATATCCGGATAATCATTGGAAACCTCATTTACAACATTTCTCCACAGTCTAGAGGAATCAAGAACATTGGCTTTATCAACTGATATTACGCTGCCTCTTCTCTTCCTTGCTATTTCAAAAGCCTTGATAGCGATCCTTCTGATCTCTTCTTCAGTATAGGTAAGTGTATCTATTGCCTTTTTGATACCGTTTTCAGTGATCGTTTTTCTTTCACCGAAATACAGTCCACCAGTAAGTTCTCTCATAATGAGCATATCAAAGCCTTTGTCAGCGATCTCCTTTTTTAAAGGGCATGCATCAGAAAGCTCCTTATATAGATATGC